>Ga0210059_1009234_pt1 | contig 15435 bp, 6 predicted proteins | sample Ectturendosymbi2_FD_188042 | JGI IMG/M metagenome (GOLD analysis project Ga0210059, IMG submission 188042) | Ecteinascidia turbinata endosymbiont from Florida, USA - Sample 2 (SPAdes) (version 2) | ecosystem: Host-associated > Tunicates > Ascidians > Unclassified | place: Key West, Florida... | reverse complement strand
AACCTTAAACCCCATTAATATAGCACTATCTTAACATTAGACTAGTGGGGGACCTAACTAGAAAACCACCTGGTTATATTAGGTACCCCGGGAAGATGCAAATATAATTTTGATTGTATTTCTAATCATGAGTTTGCTTGTTTATTTTATCTTGTTTATTTGTTTTTTTTTGTGTGTGTGTTTGTTTCCCAAACAAATGAAATGAAAATGAAAATAGACTGTACAGGGATTTGTGTGAGAATCATATTGCTCATTGTCCATTTGTCTGAATATATATATATATTTTTTGGTTTATTGGACTTAGTGCGTGTTTCACTTAGACAAGACAGTCATAAATTAGCTCAGGGTTTAAAAGTCAGTTTTTGAGGTTCAGTCAGAGGAAAGTTTTGTGTCAATATTGAAATAAACGACTTTGTTGGGAATATTCTGGAAAGCAAGTTTTACGCGTGCTGTTACATCTTGCTATCAGGTACACGCTTTTAAACGCGGATGCACATATGCCTACCTGCGGCGCGGCTATGCTGCTTTAGATACCACTGGTGCTGAAATCTCGCTGTTATTAAATGCATAGTGCATTGAATTGTCCTTACCCTATCCATGCTGCAGCTGGGTATTACACTCGTGGTAGTATTTGCATAACATTGTTATGGTTACACCACGATCACAAAGTGTGCGTAAGCTATCACAAATAGGGCTGGGTTCAAGTAACAAATATTTATTGTTTAAGTAAGAAGTAATTTCTTAGAGATTACTTAAGTATCTTAATCAATCCAAGCAAATTAGGAAAATCGACATTTAGACTTAAAAACATTCAACCAAACAAAAATCATTGCAATTTTTAGATCGCAGAATGCGCGGTTCAGACAAAATTCGCACCTGTTGGCATCCATTCAATTTAATGGACTGAACTTCTAGTTCCAAATTACAATCACGACGACAATAATTGTGACCCATAAAGCTTCTTCATAGGCAAAACATCTATTCGCCTCAATGGTTTATTTTGTCTGTGATGATGCATGTCATATGTAATACTGCGTTTACAGCAATAGACGTGGCTCCTAAAATCTTAACATTTCTACAAGTAAACTACTTGAAATATTAAGTAATGGAAAAATTATTTAATAAAGCAATCAGTAACGGTTTTAACTAAGTACTTACTTGATTACATACTTGAACCCAGCCTTAACCACGAAACGGAAACTCGTTGGCTATCACAAGCGTACTTGTCTCTGTGTCATGATGGAATTCGTGATTGGAAACATTTCGCTTTCATTTAATTGTTTTCATATGTGGAGACTGCGCAATTGTGTATGGAAAATGTTTTGTTTTACATGTATAAGTCGCATGGTTAGCACAGAAAATTCGGCATAGCAGTACAAGCGTGCGATTGCGTCTAGTGGCTTTTAAATATCTCGTGAATAATAACGCTAGGTCATATTTACCAGTATTCACAAGATTATGCTAGGTGTGGTAGGGTTAATCATAACAATAATAATCTTCAAAACAACGGAAAATCACCATGCACGATATACATACATGTTGGCCCCTGCTTTTTCCCTGGCCCCGCAGTGGCCCCACGCTTTTTAATTCTAGAATCGCCACTATTTGGGGTGACTTTCCAGTGGAGATTATGGCCCAATAGTACATGTGACATCAACTGTGATCACGACCGACACTGTTTTAAATTACCCAAATATTTTTACTTTTTTATCGGGATTTGAAAAAATATTCTAATTAGTTTTTGTATCAAAAAGGTAAATACATAAATACCTAATTCTTTGTCCAAATAGACACCACTTTTCAAACTTTGGGGATGCGATCACATCATGTCCTTCGTTGATGCATTAGAACATTTGAAACAGTGTGTAACATTCAAAAACAATACGTTTACCTTTTGGAATAGTTTATGAAGCCAAAAAGTTGTATTTTTGGAATAAATTGCTAGTTTCCTTAATCGTTTCTGACAGATTTTCTCACGATAATGTTACATCTTCAAAAAGTTTTGTAAACAACATCTGCAAAACCAATTAAATAAATCGAAATACTTCGGACTGTCAGAAACTACTGTTTTCAACATGGTCAAAATATTTGAAAAAATTAAGCACAAATAAAACTATTTTACATTTATAGCCGTCTGCTGTTTGCACGTTTCAGTCTTTTTGAGCGTGCTCAATCATTCAAGCTTAACTAACTTGTCCGAAAATACACAGAAAGAATGTCTACTAAAAGGAAAAACGTTTGAAAAACTAGTCATGAACTGTTTTATGCTTACTGTCCAGCTTCTTGTTGTTTGTTGACTGTTCGTATCACAAAGATTTGCACATCAGAAATAAATGCATCTTCAGGCATATGTGCAAGATGAAAACCAAGAAACAAGCAAAACTAAAAAAGTAAACAAAAAAAGTTTCTTTAATATTCGACTGTCGCAGGATCAGAAACTCGGTTGTTTGTTCATGCCAAGATTGAAAAATAGCGCTCGTGGGGACCTTGGTCATTCACTTTGCTCAAATTTTAGATTTTCTTTGTTTTGAAAACCACGTAAGCTAGTACTTGTAGATGAGTCTTCTTTTGCATCAAAAACCTTTTGCCCAATGATGGTTTTCTTTTAAGTTGGAAGATTAGTAAATTACAAAATAACATTAATAGCTAATTCTTTTCTTTTGACTTTAGGTGTTTTTTCATTGTTTTAGTTGTTACCCGACCATCTAACTATTCCTGCAACGATAAGCCATATTTTGTGAATCCAACCTTGCCAAATGATCAAGAAACCGTACTTCGAGCAGGTTCCACCTGGAGAACTACAGTACGTGCAAAAGCATCCAAGTCAACAGCCAGGTATACACTGATGTGCAACAACTTGCCATGGTGACATTGACAAGACCAAAATCAAAATTTGTTCGAAAATAAATAGCGCAACGACTTATAAAATACATTTCAAAATTTTGAATTCGCTCGTTTGTATTTTTTGAACATTATATATACGATAGAATACATTCGTAAATTCATCTACGTTATGCGAGGTATAATAATAAATGTCTTTCAGTAAATAATTTTCTAGGCAGCAACGCCATAAAAAAACTGCTTACCACTGCCATCATTATCACAAGGGTGCACCCCATTAATTTTTTGATTCTCCTGCCTACGTTTTTGTTGCCTATTTCTACGGTAATACAATGCTGCAAGTGCTGTAAGATTCCATACCAAAATAAAAAAGTTAGTACATGAAGTACAAAAGTTTTGAAAAGCAGACAAAGATCGATTCCTGTTTTGAAAATATTAACATACAAACTACTTTCAGCAAAAAGAAGCCAAGATAAAAACCAATTCCAATGGGTTCTTTTACTGTTGTCAACACAATACAAGGCGAATGACAAATGTCAGCATTATAGCAGGTGAACACAAACAGTACGTTTCTTTTCATTTCATTCTTTTGCTTAAAGTGTTCGCAAAATTTTCGACTACAGTAAGTACAAAATTTCCGTTTTCAAGAACAACACATCTAATTTATCGTCTACAACTGTAAACAGAGATTGAAAAAATGTTTTGGCCATTGGTATACATCTGCGACGACGAGCTTCAAAAAGTTTTTTTTGTCAACACCTGTTTCATATCTTCGTTAAGATATTTAAAGATATTTTACCACGTTTGTTAACAAAAGTTCGAGCTTCATTTTGCAGAAAATTAAAATGAAAAGAAGGTTAAAAAACACAGTTCGTCAATTGAAAAAATATATGTCGACAGTGAAGATGTAAGAACAATTTCCGATCATAACTCCATTTTGCCTAAAAAGCGAAACCCCGCCTAAATACGTCAATCACAGCAATGATGTGCAACCTTCAAGGATAAAAAGTACCTTAAGCTTTGCGTAATATACTTTGTATCGATAGAGTATCAACAGAAGTGTATGCTCTTTGCCACGTAAAATGAACCACAACTGGTTCAAATTTGAGATGTATCTTGGTGGTCACTCGGCATTGGTTGCTTATGTAAAATAGGGTCTCAACCAACTAAGCAATTAAGGCGGTAAACATGGGTTCTTAAATTTTCTTTTCCTTGCCCTTGAAAATTTCTTGGTGGCTGCTTGAACCAATGAGTAGAAAATTTCGTTGTGCGTTGCCTTTCATGATCAAATTAATTTTCAGTTTTTTATTATTTGAAACAAGGCTGCCACTTTCAGCGAATAATCAACATACTCCCAGAAATATATTATCAACACCCATGTTTTGCACAGAAATTTCCCATGTTTTGCACAGAATGCACAGTTTTGCACAATGCACAGTTTTGTGCACAGTTTTGAATGCACAGTTTTGCACAACACCCATGTTTGCCAAAAATTTGTATTTTAACAAAAATTCGACACATCAATAGATTTAGTGGACGTTTGCAGTTCTTCACCAACAAGAACACCTTGATCTTAGTACTATGTTTCATACACCTCACAAATGCTAGCAGGTACCAACTGAATGCAAGAACTTACATACCTGTTTTTTTCATATTTAAATCTTCAGCAATAACATGAACTTTCTTGCTTTCAGCACATAAAAATGTCACGGAATGTTGGCAAATTTGTTTTGTTCATAGACAAGCCTTTCCAATGAAAAACCCCACTTCAACCGAAGCGTATTTTTAGCTCCAAAGAACTTTAACGGGAAACTACATTTTTATTCTACTGTATAAGTATCAAAAGTAGTGCAAAGTGCAAAAATCAACACATACTGCACAAGTGAAAAACAAATTACCCTACAAAAACTCATAAAAATTAGTTTTTGTTTCATTTTAAGCAGGTTATACTTAGTAAGCTTTTTTCTTGTCACTTACTTTTTAGCAAAGGTGCTACATTTGTTATTAGTAGGGCAACCAAAAGTCAATAAAGTCACAATTTTTCTTCCGTTTCTAAGGTTTGTGAAACGTCCATAAACCAAATTTCACGCTCATACCATGAGGGAATCCCAAGTTATTAGGTCAAACAAAAGCCAAAATTTATCATTAGGTCAAAATTTATCGGTAGGTCAAAATTTTCTTGCAGCACAGTTTTTTTTCTCTTTATCGATATTTTATTGAAACTGCAAGAACAGATAGTGATATGCTTTTGCAAGTTTGGTTGCGATTCTGTAATGATAATGAGCTTGTTGCGATTTTTGACGTAATAAGGTTGTTTTGCCCACTACTGGACGATTGAATTTTATGTAGGATAGGCGTAGTAGGCGAGAAATGTGGTCTTACAGTACTTGTTTTGATAAATACTCAATCCATTATACATATTGTGTTTCAGCTTTAAGATGTACTCAGGTTTGACTCTACTGTAGTTATTAATGTACCTATCAACATATCATCCCCAAAGTTAAACAACCAATTTTATTAAATTTTGAAGCAGAACGCATAAATATGCTTCTGGGTTAACCTCAACACCTAAAGCTGAATTATTTTGCTGTTGCAAACGCAGAAAATTTGCAGGTCAAAATAAAGTCAAAATGTATAAATTATAAAGTCAAAATTTTAATTTTTTTGGTGAAAAAATCGGTTGCCCTACTTATTAGTATGAAAACTAAAATTATAAGAACAAATTCATATATTTCAATGATACAGTGCGTATCCCTCAGCTATGCGTGAAGTATGCAACGGTGTACCGTTAGCGTCAACTTTAATTGAGTAGCTGTCCAAGACGTCAACATTTTTTGCCTTCCAGGCAAAAAACACTCACGGTCACTGACACAGAAAACAGTTTTATCGAAAAAGTAAGCATGTGTTGCGTTGCACATATCTTCTGGGCAAGCATTTCGTTTTATTTTTCCGCAGTATCGTTCACATTGGTGTCGTGGCTACAGTGCCTTTCAACAAGTCTGAATTGTTGTCCAATGGAAGTGGGGAGTATGAGATTGAAATCGAATGGACACCTTCAGAGAATGATGAAGGACATAACTACATTTGCTTTGCAGCCACCGAATCAACTGGGTATTTCTTTAAAAGCTTGGAGTGTTTGTTACTGTTTGATTGACCGTCCCTGATATTTCTTGTGAAATGTTTTTAGCACAAGCTAAAATCCATCTTTCGGTTCACGTCAACATTTAAAATCTTCTATTTTCTTGGCTAACTATCGTCCCAGTAACTACAGCATTTTGGTTATGTTTTGTCAGATATGGATTGGCATTTCCCAGACATTGCCATATTGGCATTTGAAGCATTAATTATGAATTTTACTGCACAAGCATAACGTTTAAAGCGGCAACAAGGAAAAACAATGTTGTTTTAAAAACAGCTTGCCACAAAAGCGTTCGATAATTGTTTTGCGGAAAACCAAATATATTGAAAAATTTTCACAATTAAAAAAAATTTTATTTTGAGAAGACGGGATCAGAACGATTGATTTTTTAACAGATTGATTTCGGAACAAAGGTGCACAACTTTAATTGTCGGAGGTATGCTTCAGTGTTTAGTTTGTGAGTGTTGACTGTTTATAAAGAAGCTTCATTTTTAAAAGAGTTTCATTCAAAGAGGGCTAGTTATGTTTTGATTTTTATCATCAGCTAGCATATGGTTGTAGTGCCATATATTACCAATGTTTCGCAGACTTTTGACCAGTCAAAGTTTGTCAAGAACAGAATTACCCAAAGATCGTTAACGTAACAACTGTACAAAATATCGTCTGGAGACGTCCACAGCTTTCTGTTGTTAGCAGATTCATTATATCGGGTGGACGTAGACTTTGGACATGTGATCCTGCTCTACTTATGTTATTATAACATAGTTTGATTTGCTATATAATGCTTTGATTTGTTCTATTGTATTCTACTTTTTAACCAGGAATTAAGAAAGCTTCAGGTGTTGACAAACACTGAATATTTTACTTTTGGTCAAGTTCGAGCTATTGAAGAACGGTTTCGAAATCGTGAGTTTTCAACTAAAATGAACTTATCTGGATTTTGGAGGTTATTGCAAAAACCAAAGCAAAACGTCGAACATATGCAGCCTCCAGTAAAAACACGCTATAGTTCTGCAACGTTTTACACCACATATTCTTAGTTGTGAGGCTGTTAATTAACATTATGTAAAATTTCAAGCTTTTCTTGCCTCACCTTGATAACGTGCGAAGCAATAGTTCAATTTGAAATGAATTTTTATCTGATTTGAAATGAAATTTGATCTATCATGATCGGGGAAAGGTGCATCGCATCCGCTTCCTCAACAACGGAAATATTTCGATGCAACCGTGATATAGAGTGCAAAAGCATCCCAAGAAATTTTTGAGTAATCTCACTGTGTTGTTTTTGAGATAAAAACCATGAGTTGAAGGAAACACAAGGCTTGTAAAAAATGTGTGGACATTAAATGTCCAACACTAGCAACATTTTTGAAAACTTGACTTGGCTTTGCTTGGCCTAAAATGCTAGTCAAAAGTGCAATTTTAAAGCAATTATACGCATTAAGGCACATGTGTTTCTCCTCCACAGTGACTTTTCTGGCACTGAAGTAAGCAAAAAGCTACTCTTAGATGTCACTCACAAATCCTCAGAAGCACATGATAATCGAAAGCCTTACATCAGCATACACTCTAACGAGTTCTTGTAACAAAAGAAGTTATCAAGTCAAGTGGCCTGCAGAATGGAAAATATTAGAAAAATGTTACATTTCCAATAATTTGATTTAAAAACAAAGCATAGATTTTATATTTTCAGGTTTTAAAACTGTGCAGTGCTCAGTGTCCAATTCGTAGCGATTGAAGCCAATTCACAAACCAGGTGAAAAACTCAACACATATTTTTGATTTGTAGTTGCTAGTCAGTGCAAACTGGATAACGGCGGTTGTAGTGATCTGTGCGTACCCACCAATTCGTCGTACATATGCTCTTGCAGTAGAGAGTGTTGGGAACTTGGTCCGGACAAGCGACAGTGTGTGCGTAAGTAACACATATGGGATATTTTGCGTTGATACGTTAAACCAGACGCCAAAATTTTTTATCAAGAAAACATAATTTGTAAGCACTGATAAGTGGTTTGTTCCGTTATTTTGTATGATGAAAGCGTTTCGGCGAATAAACGTCTTTCTTGCAGCTCGGCTCACATCACTTTGCACCCAAACGAAAATGCAAATTTCGGTGGAAAAATGTGCCACTGATGGTATCATATCCCTCGCTGATTACAACCCTTCTTTACCAAGCTCAATCCCACCGCAATGCAGGAGCAATGAAACTGATTATCACCATACTTTCAACTTTGGTATCACAGAATGTGGAACAAGAAGAATGGTACGGTTTGTCATGGAAAGTTCGGTACTTGATTCTTTAGGTGATCATTAGGGCAAGTTTTTGCAACTTTTTTTACAGCTTCCAACAGCTTCCTAAATACTCAAAATATATGTAGTTCAATGCTTTGAGCTGTTTCCAGGAATTTTATATTGCAACGTTTTCGATTTTTACGAGCAATTCTTTACTGCAATTTTTATCAAGTGTTGCGCAAAATGTGAAAATGTCCTTTAAAAAAAAATACTACAAAACTATTTCAGTTTAGTTCTATTCTCTTTGATTGCATGAAAAAGAACTATATGGCGGATTGGTTGCGTCTCAATATTATCGATGACGAAACAGTTGGTTTGCAAGCTAGAAGTTTTACAACCCTAGCCAAGTACAACAGTGCCCGAATTCAATTAGAGGTGGAAGTGCGGAAAGTCTTGGGTTTTGGCCAAGTCCGTGCAAACGAAAATAGGTTGTGTCAAGTCTTTTGCCGTCAAATGTGCGCATAAATGCAACTTTCACATAAATTCAAGTTTCGTTGAAAATAAATTTCTCACTTCTTTGCAGCAACAAAAACTTGCCCTAGTGATCATTTATTGGAAACGTTTACTACATAAGGATTTAACAAAGACATTTTAGGTAGAAAAAAGAAATTAATTCTTAGGCAGCAAAATGGGTATATCTAAGTGTTTGTAACGTCAGCATCTCTGAAAAATAAACATGTGTCAAGAAAGACAAGCAGGTGAACACGAGAAAACACAACCCGTTTTTAGCAGGGTTGTAGAGTCGGCGCTGGATTCGGAGTCGCAAGGAGTCGGAGGTTTTTGGGTGGAGTTGGAGTCGGTTTCCTACCAACATTAGAAGTCGTTGTCGGTGTCGGATTTTTTTACTGACTCCGACTCTGCAAGTCCAATTAAATCATTTTTACATCGCACTACTAAGTTACGGATCCTAAGTCGTGCCTGTTCAAATGGTACAAATTCTTTTGAAACTTTTATTGAAACAGAGAATTCTTGCTGTGTACCACGATTTCCATTGATTGGTAGTTGCTACAAAATTGTTGACAGCCAAATTTCATTCACGTTGTGTCAAGGAGTCGGAAATTTTGGAAAGGGCGGAGTTGGAGTCGGAGTCGAACATTTTACCTCCGACTCCGCAACCCTGCTTATATTAAGACAAACAAAAACATTTTTTATTAGCACAGAGTTAGCTAACAAGTCTTTTCAAGTATAATTTATTTTGAACATATTTTTTATATTTCCACAGCAAAATTATTTGTATTTCAACTAACATTTAATCCAAGTAATTTAAATCGCATATGGAGTAAAAACAACAATTAAGAGTGCTAGTATCAAATTAGCACTACCTACTGTCTAGCAGCAAAGTTACAATAATTTTAATAATAAAAGTGCTCTGTAAGCTAAGAAGAAAACAAGTTAGTTCTGTATGGCCAAAATACATGAAATTTTCATAATTAAGTTTGCAAGTACCCTATCCTGACCCAGTGGCTACTCCAGCACTTGAGCTCCTCGAGCTTAGCTCGAGCCTTCGATTGTGATTTACGCTGCAGAACACAAGCTTGCTTGCTCTGTACGTCTGTTCCACTACCCACTTCAATAATTAAGGTTGTTAACTCGGGGTCTTTTCATTGGGCTTTGTCGCCTTCAAGTTGCACCTGAATGAAAAAGTATCGTTCGTAGCAAGCGTTCTCTCGACTCCGTTAGCTCGCGCTTTACTCGGGCTTATCCGTTAGAACCTCAGCTGCCATCTGCAATTAAGTATTTTTTTAAATATACAGTAATTCATATCAGATTAATTTCTTTTTCAAGCAATGCATGTGCATAGAGCATTGGATTTGAATTTCAATCTATGGGCAATTACCATTGGAAAATATTTTTAAACAAACAATAAATTGTCCTGTAACCTTTCATAGACAACTTGTCTACAACCAGTGATGTGACCGAGTCATGCTTTTCGAATCACGAGCTAAGTCGAGTTACAAGCCCGTCGAGTCAGACTCAAGCCAGAGTCATCCAAAATATTTTCGAGTCAGAGTCGAGTCCTGACTTGGTCGAGTCAAAGTCGTTTCACAAAAACTGCCAAGTCATTTCGAGTCATTGGTTTGCAAACTGGAGTCAATGTCAAGTCAAATAAATTTAAATATTTTTCTTCTGCTTTTTTTTATTTCTAAATACCAAAATGTTCACACCCCAGCTAACAGAAAAAGTTTTTCAAACGTTGTTAAACCGTTTAAAGTTTAAAAACATTATCGATTTGTTGGGACCAAATTGTTCCAAATAGCTTATTAATGAATGCCCACATAAAGTGAACATTTTTTATTCAAACGCCATTTCCATAAAATACAACATAAATATGCTAAATCAAAGGTTGTTCAAACAAAATATATTATTTACACAAGTCAGGCAAAAAATCGGTATACATATTACGTTAAGGTCTGATGCAATTAAATTTTAAAAAAGTAATATATATTTCAGTACCAATGTTAAATATTTGCAGGTCAAATTTGAGTTGAAAGTAATTTTCTCATATTTTCATGTACCTGTAAATGAGACTTTATCTTTTTTGGGAAGTTGTCATGTATTGGAAAATTTGATAGAGTGCAACATTTGCTGCTGTTACTGCAATAATTAAACTGAATGCAAATTGTGTGATGATGAAATGTGCCCATTTGTAACATTAGGAAGAATTGAATTGTCGTATCCTTTTCTAAATTTTTGCATGTCATTCCTACTGCCCAGTATTCTACCTTAAAATAAAGTCAGATAACTGATCTCACTCTTTTTAGTAGTAGTAATGTACATTGTATACCAATAACAACACGAAGTATTTTATCGAATTCGCTTTAAATTTCTTTGCATTTGGTAGACCTTTTTCATGTCGTGACTAAGGTAATCAGCCTGAAACATGTTGTATGGTGATAAAAAAACTTGAAATTTCTACATGTTGTTAGCAAACCACAGAATTCAAACATATCAAGCTTGTTATTTCAGTTCTCTTCTTCACTCTCAGTCAATTCCACCAGTCTAGCTTTACCCTGCTGTAACAAATACCTCATTGTCCTTCACTTAGCTCAACAAAGGCCCAAAATAAAAGTATGAGGCCGACGGCCCAGGCCCGTAACCAGGTTTTAAGGTTTGGGGGACACAATACAAAATTTTTTATTCATTTTCAGCGATTAACTGATCGGCATATTGCTAGTTGTCTGTTTTCAGTCTGATCACATAAGATTTGTGACTGTACCGGTATGCTAAGTGTCGTGGGTAGCCAAGCAGGGGAGGAAGGCTCCAGCGCCTTTCTCAAATTTTCAAAAACGATGACTTTTTCCAGAAAAAGTATCCACACAAAAGTAAAAGCATTTGTTTGGGCATGCGCTTTTCTCCGGAACGAACAAATAAAAACAATATGAAAAAAAATTCGCCTATGCTTCAAGCAGGCTTGTAACTACGGGAGGGCAAAGCCCCCTAAAATTTCTTTTTCCCCCTTGGAAAATGTGTTGGACATACTTTAAAAAATTTGGGCTCCTCCCAGAAAACTCTTCGCCTACCCTGGTGTCCCAAGCTGGTTATGGGCCTGGCTTCACGATAATTTTCTGACTACGCGCCGATGCTTGATGCCTGTTTGTCGCATTTGATTCAGTAAAAACTTCGTTCGATGATTGCCTAATGCACTGTTAACGTGTTTGAAAAACATAACAACAGTTTGCCACAAACAACGAAACTGAACCAATGTTATTCGTATCAGCATTTAAAGTGAAAACACTGGTACGAAAGAAACTCCGTCTAATTTCTCACAAGAGTCACAACAATGCACAAGATTATATATAACAAATGCATACATTCTACTGGTCACTGAAACAATCAATCAATCCTTCCCATTAACAGCTGGAAGTCGCACCATGTCAGGGATATAGTGCCAACAAAAAGGTGTGGGAACGCATCCAAAAAATAGCCAATTTGAAACAGCTTCAAACTCATTTTAAAACAAAACGGAAAAGGTGTGAAAACGCCGTTCCTACGCGTTCCCGCCCCACTACACCCCTGAATCATGTACTCTAGCATGTAGACGTTCTACCGTTCATCAGCACTCGCAGTTTTTTAAACGTCTTTTGGCACAACGAAAAACGAAAACATGAAAAAACCAAGAAACGAAATTTGAGCATAACTGTCACAAAAGCTGCAGTTCTGACACCTGCTACATAGCATAATAGATGAATAATATTCATGGAGGCACTTGCAGTGTCAAGAAAATACTTTAAACATGCAGTTGTCGAGATTTGGTCGAAAATTCAGAAACGACGTCTTCGTTTGCCACAGCAACTGTTTCATTTTTTTCAAAACCTGACAAAACCAGCTGACATCTATACGGTCGCAGGGGCGTAACGAGGGGGGCAAGGGGTCATAATTCCCCGGGCGCCGAATCACTACGAGGAGCGCCGAATGACTGCAGGGGCGCAAAAAAGTCCAAACAATGTCACACGTACTTTCTTCAATGTAGTACATTTGCTTCCTAAGGACCTCAAATTCGAACATGGTGGTGCCAAATTGCTTCTTGCCCCGGGCGCTATCTAACTTCGTTACGCCCCTGTGCGGTCGTGTGTCACGCACCTGCGATAAGGTGTGAGTATTCTCACCACACTGGAGAAGCTTGCTTCGCATGTGGCTGTCGAAACTCCTGCAATTAAGCCCGCGCTCAGCGTCAAGTATATGGTGGAAAATGCTGCTTTATACTTCCAAAACCGTTTCAAAAACTGGTCCAAATTCATATGTTTAAAAACACATCAGGAAGCTTTGATGCGACAACGATTTTCACAGTAGTAGCTTCAGCATTGAGAAGATCTTCACTGACATTTTTGGTAGTTGAATTGACTAAAGAGTGAAGAGGCTATAACTCTTCCTTGTCAAGAAAGCAATTCGATGCTGGTGAAAGAACACGCAAAGATTTGATGAGAGACATATCAAGCTCCGAAAACCGGTAGCTGAATTCGCTCTGAATAGTATCAATGATTTCAAAGTAAGATGCTTTCAATTTCAAACCCTGACTTCATTGTGAATTCCTATGTGTTTTGTTATGAATGACGTCCTCTCTGAATCGAGATGAAACTGACTTTTTTCGCTTGTTTAGAGGGTGGGGTGTAGTTTCGCTTGTTTAGGGGGTGGGATAACTGTAGCTTGCTTGCGCCACACACTAAGTACGGAATACGCGCTAGCTGCATTTTATGCTGACATACGCTAGTCAGTGCTGCAATGATCTATACACATGCTGAAGCATTTGTACGTCAGACACAGAATTCCCTAACCTTTTTTGATCAACTTCCAATTCGCGTACATTATCCTACTGGGTTTGGTTTCGCTATTGCAAGACGTTATGTTTGACTACAAGCAAGGCTAAGACCAGTCCAATGTTCCCTCCAAGATGCGCAGTACCATCAAATCAGTTGCGCAGTGAAATCTAATTCTCGTACATATGCAACATTCCAAAACGTTGGAAAAGCAAACAAGGAGAAGCTATTTTAGAAAGAAATGTGTAAGCTTTACTTTGTTCGTACTTTCATAAGACTTTATGCTTATCCTAAATTCTAATAATTCACGAAATTTGTAATTCATTTATAATTCTGGCAACTTAGCTTTAAAATATTTATGCTCAGTAAAACCAATATTTGCTAAAATTTTCTTGAGAGAACTCTGGCTAAGACTTTAAATTGTAACACTACCATAGCCCGCTTGCTAGTGCCATTGCCTTCGCGCTAACAGAGACTGCAGAAACGGTTCTGAAAGACTGTCTCCAGTCCTGAAGCTGGTGAAGTTAACACACTCAGCGATGAATTTGTTAAGGTCTTTAATGATACTCTTGATAAACATGCACCATATCGTTACGCATCCAGAAAAGAACAACGATCCTTTAACAAACCATGGCTCACCAAAGGCGTTTTAATTTCCATTGCAAAAAAGAATAGCCTCTACAGAAAGCAGATGACTACAAACAACCCAAATATTATTAGACAATACAAAACTTACAGAAATAAGTTTACCCACTTGAAAGAAATCTCCAAACAAAATTATTATAAACAAGCTTTCCAAAAATGCCATCAAGATATAAAAAAAAACATGGAAGCTTGTCAATGAAATAATAGCAATAAAAAACAAATCCCAACGAAATAATAAGCTTTTTGAAGATTCAGAATGCCAAAAACAATGTGAAAATTTGAACAATTTTTTCTCAGAAGTTGGAAAATCCCTTTCTACAAAAATGAAACCATCCCCTACCACTTAAACAGACATTTTGTTAAACATATAAATTCAAAAAATTCATTATTTCTAACTCCTACTGATGTATATGAAATCCAACTTCTCATCAAAAAACTTAAAATGAAATCTAATAGTTCTCCCAATGACATTCCATCCAAATTTTTGAAAGTAGCTAGTTGCATTGTGTCAGAATGGTTGTCGAAATTCTTCAACAAATGCATGACTACTGGTGAATTCCCGGACTCCTGGAAAATTTCCCACATCACTCCAATTCCCAAAGTTCATAGCCCAAGTTCCTCATCTGAATATAGACCAATCTCTGTTCTTCCAGTATTGTCAAAGTTTCTTTATCACAGAGTATACTCTTATTTGACAGAACGATATCTAATTGACAAAAGACAATATGGTTTTAGAGAAAATCACTCAGCAGAGCTAGCCATTACAACTATTTATGAAGAACTACTCAAAAACTTTGATAACAAATTAATAACATGTTCCTTATTTCTAGACCTATCAAAAGCATTTGACTGCTGTGACCATGAAATTTTACTTGATAAACTTTATCACTATGGTATCAGAGGTGTTTCTCATAAACTATTCTTAATTTTTTTGCACAATAGAATGCAGTGCATTAAAATAGGGCATTTAAATCTTCATATAAAAGGATATCTTGCGGGGTCCCTCTGGGTAGTGTTATTTCGCCTGTGCTTTTCCTTATTTACATTAACGATATCACAAAAACTTCATCTTTTCATACTACTTTATTTGGTGATGATATTCATCTCCATATGTCAAATTCCAGTTTTAATGTTCTTCAGACAACTGTTAACCTTGAACTATGTAAAATTGACCACTGGCTGAGAGCCAACAAGCTTTCTCTTAACTACAGTAAGACTAATTTTATGCTATTAACTTCTCGAAAACACAATGCTGCTTCATTT
>Ga0210059_1009233_pt1 | contig 15437 bp, 12 predicted proteins | sample Ectturendosymbi2_FD_188042 | JGI IMG/M metagenome (GOLD analysis project Ga0210059, IMG submission 188042) | Ecteinascidia turbinata endosymbiont from Florida, USA - Sample 2 (SPAdes) (version 2) | ecosystem: Host-associated > Tunicates > Ascidians > Unclassified | place: Key West, Florida... | reverse complement strand
TAGATCGTCAGCATATGCATACTTTCTGTGGACGGTGGTTGGCAGGTCAGGGATGTGTTGAAGAGAAGGGGCGTCAGGACGGATCCCAGTGTGGAATATAAATTCTGGGAAGATAGAATCCAGACCCGGAGACTTTCCTGGCTTCAGGCGCCTGAGGGCGGCAGCAAGCTCCTCTGGCCTGAAAGGGCCAGAGATACTGTTTCCCTCAGGAGTTCGTACTTTCCATAGGTCGGACAGCTGCTTGTTGACAAACCTGGTGGATTCGTGGTTCCCAGTCTTGTCTGCCCCGTTCTTCACAAGTTGTGAGGCGATGGCGTTTGGTGAGACGGGGCACAGGCGAAAGGAGCTTCCAGACCTCCCAGTAAGTTTATTGATGGTGCTCCACGCCTTGCGGCTAGAGTCCGAGAAGTCGATGGAATTGACAGCTTCTTCCCATCGCTCCTGTTTTCTTCTTCGATCCGAGAAAGTAGGGACAAAGCGGCTCTATCGGAGTCAGACCCCGCTGGAGCTCGGAGAAAGGAGGATCTCGCACTCTTTGTCCCAGCATGGCACATAGTTATTGCGACGGCCACGTGGGATGCATTGCTTAGTCGAAAATAGCAGGTTTTCGCAAAGTATTCTTGGTATGCCTTGGAGGTGGCAGTCTCTCAACGGATTCACCTGTGAGAAGGCAAAAGCACTTGCAATCAGCCTTGCGAAAGTTCGAACGCTTTACTGGATCGCTGAAGGCAGGAACTTTGAGCCTCGGACCTTCATGATGATAATAGAGGGTGATCGGTCTGCAGTTCTGCAGCTTCTTTGGACGCGAACATCCGACATTGGTTGGAATGAAACGAAGTGTTCGCTGACCCAACGAATCTCTCCAACAAGTGTACTTGCGCGAATCTCTATGTTGGAAACGAGTGCTCATGATGCAAAGTGCGTTGCTGCAGCGCATAGTAGCAGCAGCTTTCCATTTCACTTACAGTAGGTTAGCACCAACATGTTGTCTGATTACACACTTCCATACACCACCCTCGTTCCCAAAGTTTACGTTGAAGTCTCCCAAAATGACCGTGGTTTCGTTACCTGCAATCCATCGCAGGACATCACTAGTTTACACCACTAGCTCAAGGTACTGCAAAGTTCAGTGCAGGGCGTATGTATGTAGGCCTATCAGAATAAGGGTACGGTCTATCAACTTCAACCTCAACATGCACACCCTTCCAATTTTCCAACGGGCCCTGCTGCCTAAATGTGCCTTCCGAACGCGGTCCTAAGTGACGTGCGTGACGATGAATGTGCGACAGTTAAGTCGTTCTTGCGCAATTCATGTTAGTAACTCCCTAAATACTACCGTGGGACAAACCGGTCGCAATATTTGCAAAGGAACTTTTGCGTGAGCCAAGGGTATCAGAAAGAAGCATTACTCGGTCAAATTTGTGTAGAATAGGCCTGACATTGTACATCCACTCAGGGGCATACCGAGGTTAGATGGCGCCCCCATGTTCGAACCTAAGGTCTTTTGGAAGCAAATGTATTGACGAAAGTACTTGCAACATTGTTGGGAATTTCAGCGCCTCCCAGTGATTCGTCGACCAGGGCACTGTTCCCGCGTTGCCCCCCACGTCACGCCCCTGTATCCACTGCATGAGGCAACATAGAGAGTCTATGCGTTGCGCAATTAATTTTTTGTTGGAGCAGGGTGAACGATATGTTGGGTCCTTCTGCCTCATAACTCCCCGTTAGATTATACCAAACCTTCAAATATATTTTCAAAGTGAGGTGTCCAAGAGGGTATAATGGTTTCCCAGTCGTCTGCATCTGTAGAATATCCGAAGCAAAAGCGGCTTTTCCAATATATTGTGGATAATTTCAGCTGAAGCTCTTGTCAGAATGACAGAGGACACCCTAACCTGCTTGACAGATGTTATATTTCACTGATTGCCTTACCAGGTTAGAGAGCGCATTTTGCCAAAGAATCTATCAGAATCATTGTAGAGCCCTGAAAGTTGTTCCTATTCTGGGCCTGACGGAACTTGAAGACATGGTAGACTTGCAGGGTCTTTTTCTCTAATCCCAGAACTGTCAAGTGTCCAAACAGCATTTACGTTGTTGGTTGCCACAACGTCATGGTCAGTGAAGTGGCGTAATGAAAGTTTTATGAAAGTTATTCGTTGAGTCCGCAAAGCACCGAGCGACATACATAAATGAAACAACGTGCACAACGTCAAGAAAACAGTAACGGCTGAACCAAACTAGAAGCGCACAGAAATCAACGCCATGTCGCGAACAATCAGCGATCAGCAAATGCGAAACAATCAATTGCGCACAAGGAAAAACCTACTCGCGCGCCGGACGACACAAAAACCAAATAAAGCAGTCGGAATAAGCATTTTTTTCAAATGACAGAAAATCATCAACAGATACAAAAGAATAGCGCTGTCCCTTTAAGTGGGAAATTTCAGATGATGTTGATGATGCAAGCTGCCATTTTTTAAATTACGCCTCATGACATTTCGGACAAATCCAATTACGGATTTACATTGAGAGCGAATCTTAAAGCTTGAAAAGAGCTGGTAAATTTTTAATGAGCGCCTTGGAAAAACAGCACTACTGCCACCGTAGGACAGCTCTGTAGCAGACTAACTTGGGCAATTTTTACTTAAAAGAACATAACAGTGTTTGCAATTTAGGTTTAATATGAGATTTTTCATAATATTTTTCATAGAGCAAAAAGTGTTGTTATCGGCAGTTGAAAGTGAAACGTCTTGCAATTGTTGTTTACCTACATGACACAGCTTAGTACAGAATAACATTTTTGTTGGTTTCACTGAAACATCCGCTATACCTTCATCCAAACTGCAGACGCACAAAGATTTGAGGCTGTATCTATGTGAGCTTGCTGTAGGCAAAGAAGACAAAAATTTGACGTTATCAAGTTAGCAAACCTTAATGTGAACAACTCAATCTCATTATCATTTGTCGAAATGAGGAAAAATTTTCCTGTGTAAAATTCGCTACAAAGCCGTCTGCGATTTAACCTCTATGTGTATTGCACAAACGACAATCAACTTACCATACAGTTCATTAATAGCATTAATGTCGTCTACTCCCAATTTAAAATCAGAGCGGAAACTTTGATAAAATGGCAACATCACTGAACTCTTTTGCGTACTGTGTCCAAGCCCAAGGGCATGTCCAATCTCATGTACAGCCACCGTGAAAAGATTTGTTCCCTCTGTGCAGAAAACCAGAGCATAATTTGCGACCAAATTTTGGTGTTTTACCAAGTTTCATAGGCAATAGCGCAGGTATACATTCTGGCGAATATCAACTGAATATTCTTAAAAATATCGTAACCTTGACCAGCGTTTTTCAGGTACGTCCAAGTTTCCTCTTGATCAAAATGTATTTCACCACTCTTAGTCTCCTGGCCAGGAAAAAACGCATGGGCTAACGCTTGTCCGGGTCCATCAAAAGGGTAACCGTCGTTGTGAATACCTCTTTCGAATGATATCATGATGTTGCCATCACCTCGTCGTTTCTTTAAATAAACGAAACAGAGTTTGCTCATGGGGCTACAAGATATTTCCCGTTTGTGATCAAAAGCAATAAAATAAACTGTTTTTCTTCATTTCAACTCGTTTAAAAAGCTTCAGGACATAATTTTTAGCATGTTGAAATAAATACGTCTGAACACCCGGCCCTACTCTATGCTCCAATGCTTGCGTCGATAACTGTTTGGTATTCCTATGCTTGTTGGCCTCATGTGACTTCTTAGACATGATATTCCGCGTTTGTCACAATCCGCACAATGTTGGTCACACGTACCACTATATTTTTCTTCTACACGCACTCCTCTATAGGAAACTCTACATGTTTTGAGAGAATGCCCCCTAGTGGGTGAATTCTTGGTGTTGTAAGTTTTTGTTGGGGCAGGTTAAACATTAGCATGTCTTTAGATTATCTGCAGTCGTTGATTGACAGTAGTTTGTAATTTATACGCACTAATCGAGAGATTCACTTTGCAGATTCTATGACTACCGATCGAAAGGGGCCTAAACATATCTGTGTACGTTGTACAGCGTTGTAAACTTTCCTTTGTTGTGCAAATTGTGCTGCAATTCACTATTGTCGTGAGCAAAGCGTCAGATAATTTGGTATGGTGTTGTTTTGGTGATATCAGCAGGTGGTTTTCTTGGACTCCAGTCTGCTGCCATTTGCTGGAATAAATAAATGAAGCAACTAAATGAAACAGTCAATACTAAAAAATGGTTTCGTTCCAGGTCAAATTTTCAAGTGTCACAACTTTTCTTCAAACAGTACGCAGTTGACCGCCTGCCACGCTAAAATCACATTCTGTTCTTGGGTATACTGATTATTATAGGACTCCACATCGGCGCATTGTTTTAGATAATATTCGGGAAAAAAATTTATTTGAGGTGCTGCTACTGACTTTTTGCCAATGCAACATTCGCTACGAAAGTGGTTTCGTGGCCCCGGCGCAAGCAAGCCGATATGGGCGTCCCCCAACACTCGACACTCCAGTGGGAGCGCGCACGCGCTGTTTCGTTGGTTATTGCGCTAGGTGATTTAATCCAATCCAAAATTTTGCATCATACAACAGGTTCGAGTTGTTAAAAAAATGTTAGGTTTTATAGAAAAACAGAAAATTTCACTTGATTTATATACAATCGCTTTACTCCTATCATAAACCTTGTAAAAGGCCCCATAAATCGGAATTTTTAATCCTACAAGGTTATAGATGCAAGGCAGAAACAGTTATATAAAGAAAAAAGTTAAACAAATGTTTAGTGTATCCGAAGCAGTCCCGTCGCCACGGGTAGCTTTTGGCTACTAAGTCCCTCAAACAAAGCTCCAAGCCACCTCAAATCGAAACATGAAAACTATAAATCAGTTGAGTTTTTGTCAGTTGTTAGAATGCCAATCCTCCCGCATAAACCCAAAGCCCACCTACAGAAACGCAAAGCCCCCTTATTGAAAACTTTCTGGCGACGGTTCTGATCCGAAGTAAGCTTTGTTTTATCAAATGCTCAACAAGCCATTGATAAGGAATGTTAACAGATTAAACCAAGTTTCACGACACTTTTTAAGCGCTAAAAATGCAACTACAGTAAGTCCTACCGAAGGAAAACAAGCATTCTGATCTCATCATACAAACGGAACTCTTTTGCAAAAATCGGGTTCAGATTTTGTTTCACTGAATACAAATATGTTGCAAGCAAAAAAACTTACGTAAGTAAAATCCAAGGGAGTTTCCCTGCTCCAAAGTTTTAGAGCCTGCGATATAGCACTTAGTTGCTCAGCAACAGGAAGATTAGTTGCATAATTTCGAAATCTGAAAAAATTTATCAGTTGTGAAAGCTGAACATGAACCTCCATACAGACAAATAATCTTGTCCACCCAAACATTAAATTCTTTATTTAAACCCCAAAATTTTATCACTGTTGATGATAAACGAAATTGTGGAAACTTTACTGAGGCTGTTTAAAAAAGAAGAGTATTTTAAAATATTACTATTTTAAATAAATGACGCTTACCAATTCACATTCTAACAATTTTAACAAAAACATTGGCAAAAAAATCTAATTTTAAAGCAAACTGCCAAGAAGTGGGTCAACGTACCCATAACTAATCTTTCTACTTGGCCACTTGCTGACAAGGATGTACCTCTTGGGACGATAACTGCGCCATGATCCAGCTGCATCAGTTTGATTGATGAAAGAGTGGCGGTTAATTTGGAAAGCGGGGAGTATTTCTGCTTAATTAAAAATAATCAATATACGCCTCTCAACTGCTTCAGTAACGATATGTGGAATTCAAACGTTTGTAGAAAACAAAAATGATGATAAAGCTAGCTCACTTTTATTGTTTAATGAGGCAAAGAACTTCTACGTCAACGCAGCCAAACCTAATTTTTTGAACAAACCCGTGAAATGTTGATATATGAAGTATAAACGCTTTTGGCTTTGAGCAAAGGCCACTAAAAAGTGGTCCTGGTTGAATTGGCGAAAAGTCAATGGCACCGTTTGTATTGTAAAGCAAATCAAATGCGTTTGCGTAGTGGAGCTGCAAGAGAAGACTAGATGATCTGCATGTAGCATCCAGGATCGTCAAGCGTTCTACTGCGCACAGCTATAGCTGAAAGTGACCGTGAAATTTTGCTGGTTTGGAATAATTTTTATAGTGCAGTAGAGCTGCCTGGAGCACCAGTGAGTTTTCTTGGGTTGCAAAATTGTGTGCATTCCCAAGGTCGAAACCAGTACTAGATGATATTAACATGGTTCAAACTTGCTGACAACGGTTTCAAGTTGCTTGTTTGTCGTCCGCGAAAAACAACTTAAAGATTCCGTTTCGCAGCAAACGTAATAAATAATGCTGTTACCCTTATTAAATGTATTTGCGGTGGCAACCCAACGACAGAAATTAAACTTTCAACGCATTTAATTGCTTTGGTATGCACAATGCACAGACGAGTTTTACGCCTGCCTGCCCTTCACCGCATACAACGAAAATGTGATTATTGCTCAGAGGACAGCACCATAAGATTCCAGATGGCAAGAGCGCCAGGGGACGCGGCTTGACAAGTTACTTACTTGCGTTCGGCGGCGTGTACAAATCAGGCACGCCACAGCGAGGTTTTTCCATTAACTCGAGCGTTTCGTGATCCAATAATCCGGTGTTTTTCAGACCAAAAGCTTTCCTGAACACGGTAGTCGCTTGCCGGAGTTGCTGCACCGTGGGGGACATGCTGCCTTTAGCCAAATAGCCGTACTTCATTAAAAAAGTCTGAAAAAAACATGGCTGGTCTGTTTTAACCAAAAACTCGTGTCACATATAATTTTCCAAATTTTGGGAAAAAGAATTTAGTTTGAACTTGTACGTTGTCAAATTTACACAATATATCCAACTTGCAAAACTCGAGTCGTTTATTAAGCAAGTTCAATGTTGATGCACCCGGTACGCGATTGCACGCCTAACATGTTTACATTTTCGTGAAAATTAAGAAGCTTAGGGGCCTTAATTTTTTCTTGCTTGTTTGCAAATGCCACTATTCTGCAAGTTTTGCAATATTTCTCTCAGTGCAAGGTACCGGATATCATTAAGTTTTCCTAAATGCAATAAACCTTCTTAGAAACAAAGTGCCTTCATAATACGTAGTTTTAAAAAAAATAGAACACGCTTGGAAAATACTACTTTCGTACTTTGTGTAAAATGCCAATTTTACAGTGTTGCGCAGAGTTAGTTTATAGTACTATATGTGAAAATAAACTCAAATTTTCTATTGATTTGAGCGTTCACCTCAGAAATGCTGGGTTGATGGATTGACCCAAGCCTTAAAAATTGACATCTATGTGATAGTACCACGAAACTTCTGCAAGAAAACACTTTTCCAACACACTGCGAAACCGTTCGTGGCAATAACATGCTTCATTCTGTCCTTGTCAATTCAGTTTAGTCATGTAAGTCTGAATCACTTCAGTGGATTTGTCGATCAAGCAGTTCAACATCGACCGTATTGATCAGCGCGTTCTTTCAGGAACGGATGAAAAATGATATATTATGTTTCTCTATATCAGAATCAGGCCCGTGACCAGCTTGGACACCAGGGGAGGCGAAGAGTTTTCTGAGAAGGGCCCAAAATTTTTAAACTATGTCCAATACTTTAAAAAACTATGTCCAACACATTTTTCCAGGAGGGCGAAAATTTTTCAAGGGGGGATTGCTCCCCCTGTGACCTAGTTACGGGCCTGATTAGAATTATTTCCCCTTCAAATTTACTATATCGAAACAAGCGGTTGTGGAGAAGTTATCGTGCGATACACACAGCTTTACAGTCCAGATATGGTTGTAAAAGCACACACGTCGCTCGTGCTTGCCGTGGGTGTACGCAAAAAAGTCCAGAAAAATATTTAGCAGTGGTAGCACAGCAAAAGATAGCTCTAAAAATATACGAAAAGTTTTGCTTAAAATAGCGTTTAATTTTTCGCCGAGCAAAATTTTAGAAAATAAGTCGATGAAGTCAGTGGCGGATAAAGCCAGTAAGGTGGGGTGGAGGGGGCGATTTCAGTAATATTTGGTAGTCAAGTTTCATTAAGTGTTCACTACTGTAAGAAAGATGAAGTATACTTCACCACACTGCTGTGACAAAACAATGGACGGCAAAATGGCCTTATATCGCGAATGCTGTTTTTCGAATTGTACAAAATCATGGTGAATAAAGTAACTTTCGTAGGTTTTCGGTGGTAGATCGTCCCCTCCCTGGATGAAGTACAATGTTGGCTATCGCTGAAAACGTAAGAAACTTATTTAAACTTTTGTTACTATAGGAAACATCAACTTTTGGTTAAACTTTATACTTGAAATTCGTGCACTACGCATTGGAAAGTTTTAAGCAGCCTTTGTGTGTGAACCGAAGTGAGATGTTCATGGCACTCCCTCATGTACAGTATTTATCTTTTTCGACTGCTGTTTACGGAACGTTCATTTCTTAAAAAATCGTCGTCAAAACTGACCAACCTCCACAAGTTGACTCACATCGAAACTACTAAAAATCTTACTGCAGCTTAACCAAATTGGTGTGCGGCACTTAAAGAAACATTGTTGTTACGGCATAGAACGTTGTTTGTGTTCTTTCCAAATACAGTCTACAAACATTTTGTTTTGTCAGAGGTATGATCATAAATGGACAAATTACGAAGAATAGAAGATGGTAGCCTACTGACAATTCAGTACTTGAAAACAACAGAAATCCATCTAATAAAATCTTTATTTCTAATAAAATAAAAAGAATGTCACCCCTTGTGAGGTGGCATAACAGGGTATACGGACAGAGCTGAATCAATGTATTCCTCTCCAAGGGCGTATGCAAGGGAGGGGTTCGGGTTAAAACCCCCTTGAGCTTGATATTTTACAAAAACTTTATTACATACGCAAAGGAGATTAATTGTTTTCGCGTGCTTTTTGGTTCTTTATTTGTCGGCTTAATGCAAGTACCACGGAATGAATTTGCATGCAAATTTCGAGGAACATTGTAAACGGCCCAAAAAGTAATAAGTAGGTTTGGGTGGGAATCTGGGTTGTTGTCTGCGTCCAGAAACCATCTTACCACTTTTTGCAGACTTTTCATCCACTACGCATGTTTTAGATTATGTTCCGCGATAGTTCACTTTATCCGAAACAATTTTTATTTTGTCTGTTATGGCTGATAAGGGCAAGCGCTGACCGCATTGGCTACATTACCGATTTTTGTAGCATGATTAAACTGTTGCAAGAGTTCAAAAACACCAGTTGTTAACACAGAAGCATTCAGGTATGTGATAATGTCTCAGCAGGGAAAAAGGAATGCTAAAATTTGCTGGACGTCTATACATAACAAAAAATCGAAAGTATTCTTGCGTACTTTATGCGCATTCTCAATTCTTGTGCAGTTGAGCAAGGTTCGATCTTGCAAACCGGGGTGCGCCAGCCAGTCCAACCGCACACTTTCTGTGCTTGACTGCTTGTATTTGATGAGACATTAGCGCAGTCTGATTTTGCAGTTTTTCCTGAGGTAGTGATAAGTGTTTCACTCCCCTGTTTTTAGGCGCGGCCTGATATTTTTGCAGTTATGAGCTACTGTGTCGTAGCGTTGAGTTTACAACTTAGAGCACTGATAGTTTACATCCAGTGCAATTACACATAAAATAAGGGGAATGCGTGTCGTAGAAGACCATGCATATTATGTCAACAAACTTGGCGAAAACGTTGGTTTGGAAAAATGAATATGACTTCAAATTGTGACGTCATGAACAGCGCGCACCAAATACAAATGACCACCATAAGCCACTGAATGAACCCCCCCACGAAAATTTTCTTCGTACGCCACTGTCCCTCTCCGGAAAGAATGAAAAAAGCGTCATTTTTGCCCCTCGTTTTCGGTCTTGTGGATTTTGCCTTCAGAATGCTGAATTAGCGTCGTAAGATTGTGTGTCGCAGAAACGCTAAACGCTTTTTTTGCTTGTATGAGTGGCAGCACCTGGGTAATGCGATGTCTAGCTGCTATAATTGAAAATGTGTGTGCAACGGGTAGTACTAGGTAAATGTATCGAAAAGCTGGCAACAGTTGGAAAAACGGCAATTGGATAGTAAACTTCCGGCACTGGAAATTCTTTTAACAGAATATAAATCTCTATTGCTTATCAACGTAGCATTCGGCATGCTATCTCTGATTATTTTTATTGGAAATAAAGCAATGGCTCAACTTTGTTGACGTTTCAAACAATAAAGTTCATCCATTCATTTTCGAACCGGCATTTCCTTTCGGCACAGTCGTGAGGGTAGCAAACCTGGGAGGTGTGAGGTCACCCGGTCTGGGAGCCTGCAGCCGCTACAGAGGTCTCGAAATACCTCACAGTTTTCATCAAACTCTGTAAGTGTCCTGCAGTCTCCATACCAAAGCGCGACCAAGCCAGGGTGGAGACATGGGCGTCGGAAGGATTTTTTCCAGAGGGGATAGCAATAGTGGATTTTTACGGTTGTTAGCCAAAAGCATTTTTCCATGGGGAGCCAACAGTGGTGAACTTTCACTTTACCAACTCAAAGCTAACAGAAAATTGTTTTTCTACTTAAAATTAATAGAAAAATATCAAATTTCAAAATTCAGGCTGGGCCAAGGACTCTGCTCCCCTTCTGACGCCCATAGGCGGAGATGTAATCACATTACCTAGTCTTTGGCCCGTACGTGGGTCTCTTTCCCGTGGATGTAGCTGCAAGGATTCGCCGCGTCAACCTTTCTTGGGGAATTCTGATCAAATGTCACAACCATCATGGCTGGGAACTCTCTATTCAGAGAACCAGCACGACATTCATTAATTTTCGAATTTCACAGCTGCGCGCTTTATCATGAAGTTTTACATTGTGAACTCTTCGTAAAAATCCTATTTCTGTCGCTTAAACGTAAGATAGGACTCTTTCAGATGTTAACCCACACTCATGACCAAATGAGAATCAGAGCAAAAAAAAATTTAAAAAATGTAAGGTTGGAGATGTTTGAAAGCTCCCGTTTTCTGACCACAGAGTGATGAAGCTCACCCACAATTGCGTTGGCTTTACCGATGCTTGTGCTAATCTTAATGTTCTGCATTCTCTCAGTCGTAAATAATAATTTTTCGGGGTGGGCTACTGGAACTTCTCGACCTTCTGATCTGTATTGCCACTTTCTTGCAGCGAACACTGACTTGAGATTCTGGAGAGACATAATATCTTGTTTTTTTTTCAACTTATTGCCCGAATTAACCATATTGCCCGAATTAAGCAAACAGTTGATCTTGCTGCTTCCAACAGTGACACCCTCGTGAAGTGGGTTGTCACTGCCTATGTATTTCATGTATACCATGATTAGGGGTGATGATAGTACACACTCTTGTCACAAACTTCTGAGTACGACTACAGTGCCTTGCCAATAAAAAAAGACATTGGTTGCTTACAAATAAAGAAAAACATGGCTTGTTAATAAAAAAGAAAAATTTATTCACCACACTTCATCCGCCTTAGCACATATTTGTCATTTTTGATACTGCTATGCATGGCGTCGAGGTGCTTTTCTTTGAACGTTTTTCATGCATGTGAGCGCCATTAACAGTGAAAGAATCAGCAGTAGGATCTGAAAACGTGTTGTATGAGAAAACATTCCTATAAAATGATGTTTCCAAAAGTTTTAAAGTTGATGGAATTGCTTCCTATTAACGCTGTAAAAGATGCTATTCAGCTTGTTTTTGGACTTTATCACCTAAGGCAGGTGTCGGCAGTCTTAATGCTCGAAGAACCAATAGAACGGGTTTTCCACGGAAAAGAGAACACAGAGAGCCATAAAACTGTTTATAACACTGTATTCATATTTTTTATTTGTATGTTATAAATAAAAAACTGGGTGTTTTCCATTTAAGAAATCGATGAACTTCTGAAACGAAAACAAAAGTTTAGAACTGTAGTAGGAAAAGTAACGAATTAAGATAAGAATAAGTTTAGACAAGATACTCTTTCTTCACTTTTCGAAGTCACAGTGAGCTGCACATAAAGATAAAAGAGCCACATACCGCTCAGGAGCCGAGAGTTGCTGATCCCTGAGGCCTAGAGTGTAGCCGATCATCTCTACCTTTACACCTAATTCGACAGAGCTACATCGCTGGAAATCGAAAAATATTAAGTTTGCAGCTAACCATTGATTTTCCTCAATTAGTTTCCGAATCATGACGGAGTATGTACATTGATTGAACAGATGCCTTACACGGTTTGGTGTGAAAACCACCTTCAGCATCGAAACTCACTTCGTCAGGTCAACTGATAGTAGAAACGTTCGGTAGAGTTCTTTTCAAGTTCTACGAAATTTACGCTTTGCTACCACCCACTGCAAGCAAACTTAGGGAATCTACTGAAAAAAGAAACACTCCACATCCTTATAATCCTGCAACGTTTGTTCGCGCCATGTTATCTCTGACCGTACACAGTTTTGCCATATAGTGGTGAGCTCGCACGTAATCTGACGCAGTGGTAAATTCAAGTAAAAATACCACGATTGAGAGAATGTACGGTGAAAGCAATTGGAACCTACTGCCTATGCAAATGCCCTAGGTGCGTTGCGAAAACATTAGCGAGTGCTCTTCTCGTAGCAAGCGTTCCTCGGCCTCAATTTGGGGATACTTTTCCTAACACAAACGAAGAAGCGAAGAGAAAGACACAAGTCTCATCTGACAGATACATCCGACAATAGGCAACGTCAATTTTGTATGATTGAAAGGGTTCGGGTCCAAGAAGGTTTAGGAATCGTGTACGAGATGCAATACCTGTCAACAAAAATCTATACTAATCACATCAGGCTAACAAAATCGACCTGGGATCTCTTCTAAGCGTGAACGTATACCGAGATCGGAAGCTTAGCAGATACAAAGTGATGTTGATTGGAATGTTTTAAAACGAAATAAGCTGTTATGTCAAACTAATGCTCATACTCATTCAGCGTGTTCCCTGGAAACAGCAACTTTTGAAAAACATTCCAGGTACGATCTAGCCTCTAATAAGCATTTAGTTACCCACGATAAATCCTGCCTCTTTCGAAGTGGCTATTTTTCTGGTGCAGTATACTCCTACTTTTCAGCATGTACCAATGTGAAGAATTTGTTTTGCCGCGACAAAGCGTCTACACTGTAGACGTGTAGACTCTGCAGCATATAGCAAAATGACATCTAGGCCACTGCGTATTTCACCATTGCTGCCACGTAGCTTCCACAGAGTCCGTAGACAAGCTGTAACGGGTGTCTTCGCTGGCATTAGATAACTTCTTCATCTTGATGTGTTACCAATCCTCACACACTTTTCCATCCAAAACGCTTCATTTTATCAGCGCGCCTAAAACTACCGTTTGGAAATCCTGACGTTTTTGTACGGTTCTGCTGTTTACCACTTCTTGTATGAACTTTGATCAACAAACTACGCAAAATTTTTCTCTGACTGTGTAAAAAAACACATTTTTATTCAAACGATTCAATTCCTTCTGGGCGATACCTTGCTGAAATTTCAGAATGAATACCACATACTCTTCCAACGCATTTCATCTATACACCTCCAGACTTACCACGGCCTTTTCCAATGAGTTTGTTGTTGCAGAAAAATCTTCAGCCTTGCTGCCATGTTGCATTCTTAGTGGTCTGGACCATGCTGAGACGATGACGCAACTTAGTGACGCAAACAAACAGTACGCAGCTTTCATGACAACTTGCGAATGTTTCTTACTATGTTTTGACTAGGCTACTGGCGCAATGCCAACTTTCATTCTTCACCTAAATCCTCAACTCCACTCAGCAGCAAAATCTACCCCAGACTGAAGCCGATGTGCGCCAAACATCGTTCGTTTCTTCTGAAAAACAAGCAAGGTGATTAGCCTGTTGCATCCTTGCAGGAACGAGTTTCTTTCTCATCTGCAAGCGTTCTTCTAGCTTCTATCCAAGACATGTAGACGTTTTAAAATCTATCGATTTTTGCGAAACAGCGTTAAATGCTACCTGAGCAGTAATGACTAATTCGCGTTATATCACGCACGTGCCTGATGTCTCAATGAATCATTACGGGCATCTTGCGTTGTTGCACGCTCACCGACAGTTTGCGGGGCGCTTTTCTGCACTCCCACCAAAAAACGCGTTCTGCTCAGCCCACTCGTGCATAATAAAGCAACAGCCAATATTCCCCAAGGGCACCAGGGTATTAGTGCCAGACATTCTTGCATTTACAAGAGCTGTTTCCACGTCATTTGAAGCAGATTTTTTCTATGCATATTTTTCACGCAGGCTTTTCCGTCTATACAGGTCTTTCATCTGTATTTATCCTAATCGTTGTACTATGTTTGGCGGCCCTTTAAAGCGTTGCATAGCATTTGATACCTGATTTAACCGCACATCATTCATCGCAACGCATGTCTCTGTTAAACACTTCTGCAATAAGGCTTGTGAGTTTCGATTTTTCTACTTAACCGGCAAAAACAGCAGCACCTAGGCTGTGTTGTTTACGAGGTATTTAGGCTATGTTTAATTGAGCACATAACGATAAAAGCAATTAGAGCTTTGGTGAATATTGAGTTAATAAACGCAGACGAATGGGTATGTCTAAATAAATTAATTATTTATACTGTAAGTTGCAAATCCATGTATTTTCTCACGGGAAAATCAATTAGTAAAGCTGAAGAAGAAAAACGAATCTCAAAATCTACGTTGTGTTACATCGGAAAACATCTGTAAAATACTTAGGTGCTTTGTTAGATGAATCTCTAAATTGGACTTCCCATGTAAAATGCAATCAAAGCTTTCATACATACCAATTAGAGCTATCCAAATTAATGTACAAATTTCATAGCAATGCATTGCCATAATCGTATGTGGTAATAGCTTCTTTCAAAAGATTACTGCAACTCACTCTCACTCAGGCTCGTAGCCAGAGCCGGCGGAAGGGCCCCTCGTACTCCCCGGCCGGGGGGGGGGCCGGGAAAAGGGGGGCCCCCAAATCTGACTGAGTGCTTTTGTTACGGCATGTGGAGACACCAAAACTGAACTCAGCAAGAACTGATTTAACACATTTATCCTTTAAATATTCATATTTATCTAATACGTCAAACAAATTAATCTTCACACGACCCATTTGCCTTGGTAAGCTGAATTTGCCTTGGTCAGCTGACTGTTGTGCAGGTAACGTCTGCTGAATCCACGTTGATTGTAAACATTTTTAGTATAGCCTAACAAAATTATTCAGGAAAATTAAGTTGTGGATCAATTGCGTTGCTAGAGTTTTTAGCCAGGGTGGGAAACGTGGCTGAAAGAGGACCACTGGCAATCGTAAGGGGGCCCCCGCCAACATTCAGTAAAAAGCTTAGAAATGAAAGTTCATCCGGATGTGTATTTCTATATAT
>Ga0210059_1009232_pt1 | contig 15437 bp, 9 predicted proteins | sample Ectturendosymbi2_FD_188042 | JGI IMG/M metagenome (GOLD analysis project Ga0210059, IMG submission 188042) | Ecteinascidia turbinata endosymbiont from Florida, USA - Sample 2 (SPAdes) (version 2) | ecosystem: Host-associated > Tunicates > Ascidians > Unclassified | place: Key West, Florida... | reverse complement strand
AAAGCTCAGGTTTGCTCTTTTGAGGAGCACCCTTGCTGCAATACGAGGATTTCGAGGCAAACGAAGTGATGTTCACCTCCAAGACCTCACTGACATTGACTTCAGCCTAATTCCTAGGCCCACAGTCACATAAAGCTGAATATGGTGTCAATGACATTACACCAGTTACATTTGTCGAATAAATGGGTAGTCTACATAGACAAGCTATGACTTTTTGTGAAACTATACCTTAGAACCAAATAATTCTTTAACATACTAAACCTTTTTTTGTTGTTTTGTTTTTCATATACCTAATACTTGTTGAAATCAATAATGATTATATACTGCTAATAATACTGTAACCTGCTCACATCCTTTACTCTTCAACTTCATTTGGTGACACCATGCATCTGGTTGGGAACAACTCATCTATGCAACCCACCCAATGATGGTCTGTGGGTAAATCTACTTTTCTTCATGATGTGCATTTATAAACATTGTTTTCCGCCCATGCTACTTGTTTTTGCTATGAAATGTTGTACTAAAATGTCTTGCCCTCTGCCTCATAACCATTATTGCTGCTTACTTTCTTCACCTATATGCTTGCCTCACCTGCTCACCTGTACATGCCTCATCTCTTCACCGGTTGCTTGCCCGCCATCATCTGTGTTATGCTGATGTCTATTGCGTTTTTTTTGTATTTTTGGTATTTTTGATATATGCTACATTTCTTTGTGACTCCATTTTGGATTGTTTGTGTACATATTTTTGCCTGATTGCTCTTTGATTACTGGCTGGTGATTTATCTGATTTGTAAAGACCTAATGCTAACCCAACCCTAAGCTAATCTAACCAAACCTAAGGCCAACCACTTAACCCTAACCTAAGGCTAACACTAATCCCCAAAGGTAACACCTAAGCCTGAAAAAAAAACAAAATGAAAGTTGGCAAGGTGAGAGTCAAACTGAAAACCATTGGCACACACAGCAGCCGTAACGCATAACCCCTAGGCTACGAGATCCACGTCGTTTGAATGACAAACTGAAACTGACCCTTTCATTTAAATTATGTCAGGCCAAGCATATCCGTAGTCACTTCCTTTAAATATCTTGCTGAAAAGTGGTTAAATTTATAAGGCTTTTTTCAGACGACAGTACATGGTCACCAAGTTGGTGCATTTTCCCAAACTTTGTCTGGCAATCGATATCTCCTGAACACAGGATTCATTCAATTCAGTTGTTGTCATTGTCATTCATGTTCAAACATGTTGCCTTGCCCTTATACATCATAAACTAATTCATTTCATGTGTATCTGTATGTCATTCAAATAGTAGAAGAACAGTTATTATAAAGGGTGGAAACAATAGTAACTGGGAAAAGACATATCTTTGGTTGAAGAAAGTCAATGATGGTTTAGAAGATGCATGATATTGCAAGTTGTGCCACACTACAATTAAATACCAAGGCACAGTAACTTGATGAATCATGAAAAAAAACTAAAAACATAAGAAGGGAGTTCCACGAATAGGACAAACTGCTTTCAAAGTTGCTAAGACTTCAAGCAGCAAAAGTGATGCACTGAAAGTGCTTAAGTGGCTAAACTTCAGATTGCCGCAAGCATAACTGTCAAGGCTGTCACAGTGCTATTCGCTATATTGACCACCTTGGAGAAATCATGGTAACAGATGGAAAAGGCAACAATTTCATGTTATTTATCAATTTGCCTTTTTTTGCCCAGTTTGGCTTTTTTAAGCATGGTTCGAATTTTTTCTCAAAAGGTGTCTGACAACCCTGCAGTAGTTTTGAAAAATGCTGTTCTTTTTGCTACTCCTGTTGTTGCATCTCAGCATTTTATATGTGGTAAAAAATATTGCCCTGAGGAAGCTTACTTGAACAGGTAGGCAAAACATTGGCTAAATCATAAAATAATCGCCAGCAGATCAAAATTATCTGCTTGAACAGTATTTTCATAAATTCCCGCTCAGGACTGTTCAGTGTAAATGCAGTGAAATCCAGCCTAGGGTCCACAAACCTGGTTGTGATGGACATAGTCATTGAGTCATGGTTGTATTCATATTAACCAACTCAAGGTGTAAGACACAGTGGATGTCATGTTTTACATTTATATTCAAGCTGAAACAACAAAAATTGGCTCAGTCGGTTATAAAGTATGCTTTCTTTCACAATGATATTGGCCCCTGTGTCAATATATAGCTATTGCCTTGCGAATCCTTGTTCTTTCTGTAAGTTTCATTGTTTTGTTAGTTGTGCAGTGTTACTCTGCGCATTGATTAAGTATCTTGTCAATCACATCTTAGCCTATGATAAGACTACAGCGTGGTGTTATGTTCCACATTGCTTGAGACCTCTGATGCATTATTCATTTTAAAAAATCTTTGGCATGAATTCTCCCAATATTTGACAGTTAGCTCTGATTTTTAGGTCCCCACATCATGCTATTGGCCTGTGTACAAGTTTATTCTGGTTTTAGACATCTTCAATCAATTAACCACCAGTGTTGTTGTCTGTCAACTGCCCTTTAATGAATAGCTATTGTCTTCCGATCATTTGCATTTTCTGTAAGTTCTGTTGCCATATGAATGTGTTGCGCTTTCTGTAAGTCTCCCTGTGCAGTATTGTTTCGCTCCCCTTTTTAGCTATCCTCTACTACCACATAGCCTATGATGAAAACAGCATTGTGACATATCTCACTTCACTTATCATAATTTAATAATGGCCTCATTCAGATTTGTCGTGGTTGTATGGGTCATTTTTGCGTATAGTATTATGTAGTTAACTATACATTTCTATTGGTATGGTAATACAGGGATGCCACTTTAGATATTATAACAGGGAGGCAATCCGGCAGTTGTCCTCCGAAATTTTCAAAAACCTTTTGAAATCACCAAAAACTTCTTATTTGTTAGGTAAAATTAGTTGCAATTGTTTGTCCACCCCCCAGAAAGTATCAGCTGGTTGCAGCCCTGTGTTATAACAGCAGATTTAACGTTTCCAGAATTTTTTTTGATGTTTCATGCCAACTTGTTCTCCAAATCTGATGCTTAAGTGCTTTTCTTTTTGGAGTCAATAGTTTTCTTCTTTTTCAGTGTTTTTGCAAGATTGATGTTTGCAAGTTTGGCTTCAGCCTTAAGTTCAGATCGTCATTTAATTCATTTCTATCTTGTGGCTAGCCTATTGTTTTCTATGTGAAATGGGAAGGTGTATGTTGGCAAAACAATTGCAGCTATAGCAGTTGCACATGTTTGTGAGATTGGACGTAGACTTACTACTCAAGGAGTGGTTCACATGGTATTACCTATTTTCGGTGCAGTAAATTTGAGCTATCTTTTCTAGTCAAAGCCAATGTGAAAGAATTCATATTTTTGGATTGTGAGATGATGATTTAGATTGTCAGGTGATTAAATTGTTTAGCTCATTTGTGAAGTTTTATAAAAAAGCAAAAGTAGCTTAGGTTAGAAAAAACTTTAAGTAAGATTATTCACTGATGGTAAGAGTTCTTTTTATGACAAGCAGTTTATGTTCTAGTTTCTATCAAAGTCAAACAAAATATGTGTCTTTCTTCACGTGTAAGTTATATGATACAAGTTTTGAAAAGACAAGATACATTCTTGTGTCTTTTTTTGTGTTAATACCTGAAATGTCATGTTGAAGCCTGAAAATTTTGATGGAAAGGTTGAGCCTAATGGCACCACTGCTGGTTAATTCTAAAGCCATTCCAAAATGTGTATGTTGTCTTTCTTGAAGAATTCCTTTGCTATTTTAGATGCATGCATAGGAATTTCAGAAGTGAATATATAAAACTAGTAAAATACCAACCACCAAATCGGGTTTAAATTCAATGAAAACAAATAGTTGTTAGTTTCAAGCTAAAAACCTTGCAGCATCATTTGAAACATTCGATCCAAACAATTTGCATGCTTTTGTACCCTGAAGAAAACCCGCATCAGATGTTTTTTAGCCATTCACATCAAAACTTGATGTTGGAATGTCTTCGTTTTTCTCCCACTGCCAGATTCCTGTATGACACTCAGTGAATGTAGTAATAGCTGGTGTGTTGCTTCAGTGTTTTGATCTAATGCAACACATCAGCTATTACTACATTCAATCTCTCAGTGCTATGTTTTTTCAACTAACACCTACTCTGTAATGTGTTACAGTATGACTAACCATTTTTGTGTTCTCATGTTATTAGATTACCATTGTGATATGTACCATGAGTTTCAATCAGTAAGCAAACTTTAGCCTTGCGGCAAGCTTCTGAGGAATCTGCCTGCTTTCATTCTTCTTCGCTGATTAAAACTTGCAGGTGTATCTATTTTTCATAGTTAAAGGCCACAAAGATGGCGGCAAGTAAATCAGCCACAGTTTATTGACGGGGAAACTAGTTTCGCGTTTTCCTACGCATCATTAGTCCTACACAAATAAGTAAAAACAAATACCTCCCCACACTCCCAGAAAAGGCTTCTGCTACATGTGGAATGACTTTTCTCTGGATCGTATGGTTTTATATTTTTTCTACATTTGTCCTTGCATCTTAGAATAACATTGTCAATTTCTGCATCTTATTGGATAATCAAATGATATAGATTTTCAAGTAAAATTCACTATGCCTCTTTGCGTACATACAGTCACAGTGGTTTGTTATTAGCCATCCTATTTAACAACAAAAACACCCTGCCTTGTACTTCATTAAGAACAAGTAATAATGTTTGTGACATGACAGTGCTCATTGTTATTCAAGAGGTAACATGCAGATCTTCAGTTTTATCAAAAACAAATACAGTCTTTTTTGACTGAAAGAAGGCCAACTTGTAAAATATTTCTAAAAGACTGAAAAGTTGACTTAATTCAATTAATATGAACACAAATGCATCTACTCTGTCAACATTAAGGGTGGTTAACAATATTATGGTATTGTTTTTTATGATACTTATGGGTTTTTTCGCAGAGCATGGTCCATATCATGAGCACAATCGAATAACACAAGAGTACAAAAATCATACACATTGCAGGGTAGGTGTTACCACACAATCAACACGAAGAGCGAGAAGCAAAAACACTTTTACAGCACCCCAACTATAACGCCATTCGATCATCATCATACAAGGTTCTGGCAGTGAGATACGAAGAAAGGCCTTTCAACATCAAACTGATATAAACAGCTAACATAAAATAGAAATGAACAATAAGTCTGATGGCGGTGTGGTCAATGGCACACAGAGGCATGTAAATGTTTTAACCCAGGTTTCAAATGTTTTGCAATGCATTTAGCATGAGCTGACAGCTGATTGTTTTTACTGAATTTAAAGCAGGATTTGGTGGTTAGAGTTTTACTAGTTGTTCACTTTTTGTATGTTTGTGTTGGTGTTATTTCAATTTCAACAAGGTTTGAATAAGGCCTGGAAAAAGGATTTATTTCATATTTGCTAGTTTTTACCAGACACATGGTCCATATGACATGGGTTAGTCAAGGTACACAATGGGATAAAAATGCTTAGTCACACCACATCTCAGGATAGGTGTGAGATGTTACACGTAGTCAATACTGAAGTGTAGCAAGCACTGTACCAGAATCTACTACATCAGTCATCACCATACAGAAACATTGTGGAGAAAACTGCAGATTTGTCGAAACCAGCGGATAAAAAAGTTGGAAGAAAATGCAATTGAACAAAATCTTACGAATTGTTCCTAATCAAGGCATCGAATGCATGATGAAATAGCCAACTTAATGTTGGAACACTTATAGTCCTTAGAATAAAGTGCAAAATTGGTAGGTTTTGTTGTAGGTAACACCAAGGTTTAGCAAATACTGTGTACATTTGCTCTGCAATTTGACATACATTAGGGTTGCCAATCATCCGGTATTTCCCAGACATGCCCAGATTTTTGGTGTTAAAATCTGTGTCCAGAGATAATGTCTGGAATTTGGCCAGTTTCAGAGGATCTGATCATTAAATTCTTTGAAAAATATGAATAGTCAGTGTTGGGAAAGAAAAAGTTGCCCTTTGCATTTCATTGTTTGTAACCTATCGTGTAACAATTCTGTGATATTTTTAGTCTGTGATAGTGATGTTGTTTTGCGATGGATTGGTAATTGTAAGAACATACTGAAAAATGTCGTTTAGCTCTTGTTTGTTGTTCCTAAAAGTAGCCATTGAGACTGTCAGGAATTTTGCCTCTTCAGATATGGTAACACTAACATACATTGGTATGCATTGAGCATGAAACAGGTTGTTTTATTTAGTGTTTTTAACTGCAGCAGAGCACTGAGAAAGGTGCCTCAGGTTGTGTTCTGCACAATAAAGTTTATTTGCTTGTATCTAAATCATTGTTATACTTCATATTAGACCAGCTATGTCCTACCCAAATGGCTTACAGAGCCAACAATTATGTCACTGTCTTAACTAGGGCCGCACATCGAATGACTTATTAATGAGGGCAGCACACTGAACGGCCTACTTTGATTTTAGCAAATCAAATTTAGCTGAAGCTAATGTACTGAAAGCTGGTAACAGTCGTGATAAAGTGGCACTGGCGACCACTTGCATCAAAAACGTCAAATTCAAGATTATCAAAATAAGGACATGTTGTCATGTAGGACAATGTTCCTCAACCACCGGTCCGCAAAACAACTTCGTTTTTTTATCAATTATCTTCAAATAACTCAAATTGGTTAGCGTTTATGCTGAATTCGGTAAAATCCTGGACAACGACATGTGTTTTATGATTGAATAGAGTGGATTTTCTCATGCAAAACAAAACACATGTGCAGTTTCATAACTATTTTGTACTTGAGAAAGTACAATGTCAGTTATCGGTAGTAAGCAGGTTTGTTAAGGTTTAGTCTAGGTGACTGCTAGGAAATTTTCAGAGACGATTATCTGAAACTTTTACCATAAACTTTAAGGTAAGGCACTCGCAGTAGTTGTATTATTGCGGAAAATTGAAATAGCAGTCAACAAAGCAACGGTGAGCTTCGCATTTTTTAACAAGGACGAATGTTAGTTTTCAGAAAGGGACAACCCTCAACGTAGACATGAAGCAAGTACCAGTACTTCAAATTTACAACAAACTGCGAAAAGAGTATGTGCAGATATGTTGACAGAAGCAGTAGGAAGTAAAAAACGAAAAGGGTAATTTGACAGTCAGTATGATAACAAACACTTGCAACTTGACTTTACTGTAGCTCCATGCAATAAGCAGATACCGCGACCCATATGTTTTGTGTGCTCACAAATTTATGAAACGATGCTATGAAACTTTCCTAATTTGCTTGTCACTTTCTTTCGAAGCATAGCAATCTTCACGGCAAGCCGCTGGATTATTTTCAAAGTCTATTCAGAGAGATGAATAGTCAAAAAAAGCAAATAAAACCATGGAAACTACTGAAAAGGCTCTTAATCCATCGGATCTATGTTCTATTGAAATATCTAAAAAAAAAATTCACCTTTGAGGAAATGTTCGTAAAACCGTACATCCTATTTGAAGCTAAAGAAGCTTTGAGTCCTCAAGCAGCTCAAAAACTTGAGCGTATACCACTTTTTAACAACACAGTTCAACGAAATATTGAAGATATGTTAACAGATGTCGAGGAGCAGGTCTAAGAGTAAAAGAAGTTGAGGTATTTTGCAATTCATCTCGACGAGTCAACTGACCTGAGTAATTGTGCCATCCTTTGTTTCGTACGTTATATGGGAAAATAAAATTTCAATGAAGAACTTCTATGTTGCATTAACTTATGGTGACGTGCCACCTGGTCAGAAATTTAGGTTTAACGAATACTTTGGTGAGAAAGATGTAGACTGGGGAAACTGTGTCAGAGTTTGCATAGATGGAGCTGCAAGCATGACTGCCTATCGCCTTGGTGTAGTTAAAAAAATAACAAAGTAGCGCCCAAAGAAATGTTGTTTACTCTTTGCATTATCCATCGGGAGCATATATTAGCTGCAACGAAACTGCCTGCTGATTTGAAAAACGTGTGGGATAACGTGGTGAAGGCTGTTAATGAAGTTAGAAGTCGAGTCTTGAACTCGAGACTATCCAAACCACTGTTTGAAAGTATGCTCTCGTAGTTTGAACATCTTCTCCACATAGAGGTAAGCTGTCAAGGTTGTCAAAAGGACGACTTCTTCCCGTCTTGTTGAGGTCATGTGAGACACTAAACAGTTTTTAAAAGGTAAAGAAACTCCCCATGAGGAGAATTTCGTTTGAATGAAATGTGGATAAGTAAAGTTTCGTCATTGGGGCCTGGGGGAAGTATTTCGCCATTTGGACAAGCTTTATATACCTATCTCTGCAGGGGTTTTGCACAAATATCTTTGCACTGAGAAACACGACAGACGTATTCAAAAAGAAGTTGGCACTTTGAGATAGCTTTGTACAGAAGGAATATTCAGAGATGTTTCCAACTTCAGCATTTGAAGCAGTTAGCTAATAACTTTGACTATTATTTTGCTGAATATGACGATCCTCGAACTGGAAACCTTTGGACGAACAATCCTTGCATTGAAGATGTAAATAAGTGAAAACTTAATCTCTGAAAAAAAAGTCTGTTCGAAATGTGCTGTGGTACTATTTTACTGCTCAGACACAAAAATGAATGACTGTCCCAATTCTGGATATCTCTTGAAAACGAATATCCGTCTCTCAGTCACAATGCAATCAAAATGTTAGTGATATTTTCAAGAACTAATGCGTGAAAACTCTTTCAGCATTAGCTCAAAACCAGACAGAGAAATCGTTTGGATGCCAACGCAGAACTTCGTCTTTCTGAAACTTCATTGCAGCCATATTTATTTCACACACTGCCAATGAAACAGAAGAAAAGTTCACACTAAATTTGATAAATTACTTTGTTTCTTGTATATTCACCAAAGTAATGCGCTGCGTTTAAGTATACAGCAGCCTTGGTTAACAAAATGATTGCGATAATGTTGCACTCATCGCGATTGTATGTTATCGGTGGGTAAAAATGTGCTATTTACCGGTCCGCTGGCGTAAAAACGTTGAGAACCACCGATGTAGGATGCTTTTACCACAGCAAAAAGCTCAACTGGGCTGCATGCGGCCCGTGTGCCACGGGTTAGACATAGCTGTATTAGACATAAAGTTATACCGTACAATGTGACTTTTTATTTGTTTGGAAAAATTCACATATTTAGCATTTAAAGAGACAACTGGTGTTGCAGGCTGTATATAATTTTAGGGAGAAATTGCACTGACTGTCTTGTTACATTTAAAAACAATTTTGTGTTCAGTAGCAAATCACCAAATAGTGTAGAAAATGGATGCATTGCGTGAGTGTGGCCTGCCTACCCCTTCAAATGGGAGTTACCCATGAAAGATAAACCTGCAGTGTAAAGAAGCATAAACCACGTATTTACTTAAAACTCGACTTGATTTGGTTTGCAGTTCCATACAAATGTTTTGATTTATTTGTTTCTCACTTGCGTCTGTCGACTTCCTTTGTCTTTCAATCATTACTAATCCGTTTTTGTTCTCGTGAAAGAAATTAAGTACATATTAAGTTAATTTTTTGAAATTATCGAAAAGCCAATTGCTCAGATTTTAGAGACCCTATGTTGTTTCTCTGACATCAGGCTACAATTTTAAGTAAAACTACATTGTGTGGCCCTTCTTTGTTTTTCCAGATACTTACTAAAATATGTACTATGACCTTGTCGTTTGATGTAACTTGGGGAAGACTTATACCATGATATCGTGTGCCCTGAAAGGGGTTAATTTGTTTGGAAACCAACTGCTCGTTTGCAGTTCAAATCGTTCCATCTTGCGTGCTATGACCACTACCGGTTACAATGATCCATATAAAATACTTGGAATAGAGCATGATGCCAACGAGACCACCATTAAAAGTGCATACATCAGGCTTGTCAAGAAGTATCACCCTGACAAAAATACTGGAAATCCAGAAGCAAATGAAACATTTATTCGAGTTCAAAATGCATACAGAATTCTAATGGAGAAAATACCCAAAGAAGGTTGGTTATGTGGATTTTTGTGACCAGGGTGTTGCATTTACGCTCCGTTTTCGATCAAAATGTGCTATATTGTTAGAACTCACACCTCTCACTTTATTGTGGTGGATTTGTTTCCTGGTTTAGCTCGTGTTCGACTTTTAATGGCTGGGTGCAAAGTAAAGCTTGACGAGCGTATGCTGCCGGTGACTTCACTACAGCATTTCGTATAAAAGTTGCAGTGGAGCCCACGACACAGGGTAAGCTGATACAGGTCGCGACGCCTCGACTAGAGATACAAAATTGGTATGACGAAGCTCTCCTATATATTGCCTATTGTTTAATCATTGAAGCATGCTTGTGAAAATCTTTCCAAAAGTGGTTTTGTCTTACCAAACGTGTTGTTTATAGAAAGAAGTGAAGGTGATGTTCCTTATTCTTTCACCGTTTCTCCTTTGGGTGTTGAAAGTGAATCACATCCACGGTGGTTCGAAAATCCAGGAATTCAAGCAGTTATCTTATTCACACTGTTTTTACTTACAATCTCTGTTGGATCTTCTGCTTTATTGGTAAGACTTACTTTGGTTTGCTGCAGATAACCGTGAGGTCACTCTCTGACATGTGCGCAGGCATGGAAACCGTCCAAGTTGGATGAGAATGAAGACAGAATCAATCGGCTGATAGAACATTACAAACGTGAACTCATCAAAGATGAAATACTAACTAAAAAAGTGAACGATGCGCAAAAAAAGGCTTTCGAAGGCTTGAGATCATTGGTCTGATCTCCGCTAGTTTGAAGGTTCTCTCGAAGTTGATCCTGCTTTTCGTCGCAATTCATATCGTCAATTAACATTGAAAGTGGAAAAGTTGTAACGGCATGAAAACTGAAGCAGCCAAAAACTTTTCTCTGCTTCCAACCTGTTGTCAGCGTTGATGGAAGTTCGCCTTGGCAGTAGTTGGAGGGTTTCCATCAGGATTGCTTTATGTTAGAAAACCTTTTTTTCGCTTCATATGGCGTAGTCACAGAACAGGGGTGGCCAAACATGCTCTATTTATGAGCCGCATATCGTAAAACCCATCTTACAAAGAGCCGCAAGCCCGCAACATAAAATTCTAAAAATGCAAATTTATTTGCAATCTGCGCTTCTGTGACATAATTATTTTTGTAACGACTTGCAAAAGTAATACTGTACGGCACACCAGCTACCACAGTACCACTTTGCAATAGAAGTGAAAAATAAATATATAATGTTTCGGAAAGCTCAAAGAGCCGCATGCAAAGGTTCGTAGAGCCGTTTAGCCACCCCTGTCATAGAAGAAAAATCCGCTGTTTTGAAAACGTAAAACTGATTTCCCAAATTTTGTTAGGAGCAATGCAAAAAATGCGAACATGCTAAGCATGTTCAAAGTTTTTACAACTCTTTAATTTCCTTAGTTATGTTTAAGTTGGAACCGCTTGCAGTTTTTAGTACATTATACTGATTTCATCTCTTAGTGTTACCGACAGTGGCATCGAAAAGAGGACGATGAGCACCGAAGTTATATCACATTTTCCTGTCCCAATATCCCACGGTTCCAGTTACCTCCTTTTACTTCAGATGGCATAATTAATAGGTGGTGGGGCTGAAATCAGGGACGTGTTGCTTGTTTTCAACAAAATGCTATAACTGGTTACATTCTGGTTAGTCTACTTTCATGATCGTCAGCAGTAAAACTTCAAACAAAATGTGCTTTCTGTGCACTATCTCGAAGATGCTGTGTAGCCCTGAAGAAGCAAAAAACGTCACCCAAAATCTTTGGAAGCTCTCTTTCAACCAGATCTTTGGATTCGGGACCTAAATTTCAGACTCCGCCTCCAGGCAACTTAAAATTTTTTGGTTCCGGCATCGAAACGGTTTTGATTCTGGATCGAGTTCCACTCATCCAAATGTGCTAGTGTTTCGGGCTTCGGTTTCACAGCCCTGCTCTCAAGCTATAATAACTTCTGGTTAGTTTCAACTTGTTGCATGTACGCTGTGTAGGTCTACATATTTGAAACATCCAAACGCACAGCTGTGTTAAAAAAATGGTGCACTACATTCAGTTAAACGAAAAAATAGAAAAATGACTCCGTCTCCAGGCATCCATAATTTTTGGCTCCAGCTCCAACCATCCAAAATTGCTTGGGTTCAAGCTCCACATCCCTGGTTTTAAAACGAAAAAATTAAAATGCAAATGGGCATTATTTTGCTTCCTGATTAACCACTTTAAATACAGAGGTTAAGTGCGAATGAGAACAACTGTCTAGCAATCAACAAATTTAATGCGCCTGGTTATTGCTTTTGTCACGTGCCGTTACCCAAAATGTGGCCTCTGTCCAGCGCGTTGCACGAAGCTGCAATACTGTTGTGTCTTAATGCAAATGATGTTATCACTGACAATAAACACAACTTGCTATTTTTTATTCATTTGCGTTGTTTGATTCAGACTCGTCCATATCACAAGGGCAACCAAATAACACAAGAATACGAAAACGATTAGTCATAACACCACACAGAGTAAGTGTGCGTTGACTACAGTAGCGTAGCGAGGCTGTGTCGCCCGGGGCTGACCATAAAAGTGCCGCTCTTTCCACCCCTCTAAATTAGCTTACAAGGATTCAAAATGAAAAAAGATCGTGTTTCATAGTCCGGTTGCCAAACCCCAGATTTTTGAAGAACCTTGCAATACCGTCCGTACAAAGTTTTTATTGCTGTTTGCATACCTACGAGGTGTGCTCTTTAAGAATCTGAATGATGCCACTCGGTCATCATTGGGCAATCCCTCCAATATGCAAATTAAGACCGCCATTACGGGAAATCCTTCTTTCGTCAATATCTCTGTCGCTATGCATGATATCAAAATAATTTTGTCTATCCCCATGTTTTGAGGAGTAAAGAACAAGATTAAGCCAATTCAGTAAGGATTACGCCTTTATTTTTTGCTGAATACGCATATTGAGACCGTCAATGCGAAAAATCTCGTTTTCGTCCATATCTCAGTACCGTATTTATTCGGTTCTTAGCCGCCCTTGATTATAAGCCGCATGAAATGGTGTTACAAATTGATGTAAGCCGCACTTGAATATAGATCACCTAAGCCTCTCAGATACTCTCGTGTACTAGCACGTTTCGCGTTCAATTGGCAACCCTTGTGATGATGCTTACACACCGCTACAACTGCGTTCTGTTAAACATAATTCCTCCTGTGACGGATGTGCTCTTGATGCTGAAGAGAATAGAATGCGAAAAAAGAGTTAGTCGAAAAAACGTACCCAAGAAAAGAAGAAATAAAAAAATGTAAGCCGCGTTGTAAGTCACCCTCGATGAAATGAAAAAATAACTTTATAAGCTGTGGCGTACAATCGAATAAATACGGTAACTGGAAATAGTATCATAATACTCTTGGCATCTACGCATGGTTTATGAGTAAAGAATCAGATTAAACCATTTCAGTAAAATTCAACTAAAGTGTATGTTCCATTCACGGAGCATCCCTTATGCTGATGCATGATGATATCACTGATTTGACTAAGTCCGCGAAAAAGTTATTTTAACGACATTGCCCCTGTCATCAACCTGTTGGATCCGCCAATTCTGGCAGTGTGCTTCCCCGTAGCATCCACAAAACATTCATAAAAGGTAAGCGAGATGTATAGCATCCACATATTGCTGTTGAACAGGTGTATCCGTGGAACAGCCACACTTTACAATTTCCAGCACCTCCGGTGGAGAAACACTAACAATTGGTTGCATGGGATCAAGCATCTGCATCGTTCGTCTTATCCGAACTCGACGGGATCCAGTGCTGGAGGTTCTGAGTTAGAGTTGATTTCCAAATGGCAGTCTGAATTTGCGTTCTTTTCGAATGCCTCTTTAGAAGGTGACAGTGACTTAACCTCTGGAGTCTTTGTCACTTTTTTCTATCCATCCTTCTCGACCAGACTTCAACACGGTCCATGGACATTTTCAATGTCACCAAGCTTTTGACAAGCTAATCATTCTCAACTTTGCACTAGCTGGGTCAGTCCTGAGCAGGAACCATGGCCTTGCCACATTTGTCCACGACCGGTTGGAATGGTCACTGGTCGAATAGTCTCCAGAGAAATCAGAGACTCAGTGGTCGTGCGTAGACATCGCAGGATATAAGACCAGTAACATCTACAAAGCTCCACCGTCGTGACTTATGCCAACGGCCATCCCGACATTCCCAATCTGTAAGTTGGTGACTTCATCTGCCAACATGTCAACTGGGGCTACAGCACAACATCTCCTGACGGTGAGAGTCCGGCCTCCTGGGCAACAGCCAACAGACTTGCGCTGCCGCAAGACCCAAAGGGAGTAGCCCGTTTCTCCTCTCACCGATGGAACATCAACACCAGCCCGGACCTGGCCATCGCGCGTGTCGGCTATGACAACTGACTGCCTAACAGATGTGTTATAGGAAAGTTCCCGCGGTCACGACACCGACCCTCCCTCATGCCACCAAGACATAGGTGTCGCCAGGGGAGGCAAAGGGGCCATGGCCCCCTCAAATTTTTGCAAAAATGGTCATTTTGTGCTTTGAGAGGCGTTTTTCCAAACAAACTAGCGTTATTCGCATAAAATCATACACTTTGCCCCCCTCAAATTTTTGGGCTGGCTACGCCACTGCACCGAGACTCAACGTTCCTGCCTACAGGGATCCGGTGAAGCGTTGTAACTTTCGCAAAGCTGATTGGAAGCGTTTTTGCTTTCTTACAACAAAATCCGTTAAGAGATTACCATCTCCGGACATAACAAACATCGAGAAGGCATACCAGGAACTCAGAACCGTCGCCAGAAAGTTTTCAGTAGGGGGGCTTGACACTCTAAAGGCAAAAACTCAACTGATATATAGTGTTTCAATTTGGGGGGCTTGGAGCTTTGTGGGGACTAAGCCCCCCGTGGCGACGAGACTGCAGTTTTACGGCCGAAGTGTCCCGCTGGACTCAATAACCTAGCTCAGTGCCCTTGTCCACGAGAGACTCGGTGTAAAACAAGTTGTGCTAAACGCTTTAGTTAATTTAACGTTTATCTTATACTTTAAATCCAGACAGGGTCCTCGAGGCTGGTCCCCTAAAGACTATTTACGCAAAAGTAAACAGCCAATATCACCAACCCTAGCTGCTGATGACAGGACCGTTATACCCTTTTAAACAGGATTACAGGTTTATTACACTCATGACATCGAACCAACGACACTTAAGATACAATAAAATATACGTTCGCACAAAGATTTTGCAAGTTGACCGCCCTTATGTCAGGATTTTTTCTAAGTATAAATTCATAAAAATTTGGGCGCTTGAGCATCTCCACCACCGATGTCGTGGTTGTATCTGGCAGCTGTTCCAGAACGAAAAAGTCTGAAAAATAATCTGCGGCGACAAGATAGTTGTCTGAATCAAAAGTGAATAAATCCACT
>Ga0210059_1009231_pt1 | contig 15438 bp, 4 predicted proteins | sample Ectturendosymbi2_FD_188042 | JGI IMG/M metagenome (GOLD analysis project Ga0210059, IMG submission 188042) | Ecteinascidia turbinata endosymbiont from Florida, USA - Sample 2 (SPAdes) (version 2) | ecosystem: Host-associated > Tunicates > Ascidians > Unclassified | place: Key West, Florida... | reverse complement strand
ACTGACTCGATCCTTGTAGTCACTGATGGCTCCTTTGACCCTGCCACCAACAGAGCAGGGTGGGATTTTGCCATTTTCAGCAATGGTGAACTTATCCAGCATGGAGCTGGAGCACACCAGGTGTTTACTAGCAGCACCAGGATGGAGTTGGAAGCTGTCAGGAATGCCTTGAAGGCAGTCAAGGATATGAAAGCCCCACCTACGATCATTGTTGCCATGGACTCCATGGCCATTCCTTGCAAGATCCAGTCAGGATTACTTCCAGGAGAATGGTTCGAGCTCCGTGACGCTCACCCAACCATAAAGGTGATATGGGTCTTTGTATCACGCCACAGGGGAGTCACCTGCAATGAGACCACTGACACGTTGGCTTCGAGCTGCTCCAACTTCACTCCACTTGACTTGTCCCTTCTGACTTAGCTGTTGGGAACAATGTCATGGAAAGATCAGCTCACCACATCCATCCAATTTTGGGAAGGACGCCGCCTCATCCTCCTTGGTATCTCACTTGGATCATCACTCTTCAGCACCAGGGCATGACGTGCCAAAGCAATCTACAACCAACTGCTACCTGGCAACATCTCCTACTCCACTCTTTTGATGTTTTTTTGGAGGCGTGTTGACGGCGAGACGATCAGTGCAGCAGCACATCCTCAGTGAACCCTCTTTGCCAAAGCAAAGCAAAGCAAAGATAGTTTCGAAATTAAGTTTTTGCGTATTCACTGGAAATGCGTGCACTCACTGCACTGTGTAGTGTCTAGTGTGTTGTAAGCACTAAACAGACTCAGCGCTTGCAGACAGGTCTGCGCCTCTGCGAAAGAAATGCGACAATTATGTCGAAGTGGAAGGTTCTTATGATTCTGATCGTAAGTACAGACAGGAGTGAATGGGAGAGACTTTTGTGCAGAAAGCTGCCGATGGATCAGTATGCAAACTATGGCACCATTGTGCCCAGTGTGTGCAATTTCATAAACCATGAAAAGTCAGGGAAGATCAGTACTCCAATACAATGCCAAGCAAGGTTTAATCTTAATTTCGAAGGAAATTGTTTTGATATTCTTGTAATTTAGATATTTTTTTGTGACAAAGGAACGGCAATAGAGCAAATAAAGTTTGGTTCTTTTTCTGGCCTTCAAACAGTCGGTTTGGCCTTTTTTTGGCCTCTTTTCAGGATTGTTTGGCTTTTTATTGAAATTTTCACCGGGCAACCCTGTTTGCGATCCAGCACCCCCTGCGCAACTGTGTTGATCATCTAGCAGTTCCTTCCCACATATATGCAACACCACGAGTTGAAACTGGACAGTAGCAAAGCTGATTTAACTGTTGATGGGCATCGACTCTATAATCTACCGGTTCCTTCAATGCCCTGGCGTCCTTGCACTAATTTGTGTTTTTTCTTGCCGAATATTAATTAACGCCAAATAAAATCAACTCAACTCAGGTGCATATCACAAGGGTAATCGAATAACACAAGAACACAAAAATTGTTAGTCATAGCCATAGCAGAGTACAGAGTAGCTGCTAGTTGAGAAACACACAGTCAGCACTGAGATAAGAGCAAAACACTGAAACAACCCCCAGGTTTTCCTCCATTTATTCGTCGTCAAACAGGAATCCCGCAATGGGAGAGAAATGAAGACATTCTAGGATCAGGGTTTGAAGTAAACAGCTAACAAAAAATAAATCGGTTGGAGGTGCTCACTGCTCAGCGACGCACAAAGGCATGTAAATTCTTTTGATCAAGGTTGCAAATGTTCTTGCTAGACATTTAGCTTGAGCCTGACAAATGTTTGTTTTCACTAACTTTGAAGCAAGGATTTGCCGTTGGTATTTTATTAGCTAAATATATTAACTTTTTTACATATTTGGCTTGCACACATTGTCAACAAGCTAGGGATGATACAGGAAGCACAAGAAAACATAGAAATCCTGAGGTGACACGAAGCACACGTAAGGCTTTGGTTGCTACACAAAGGCAATATTGATGAAACATTAAACATCGTAAAAACGCACCAGCAACTATTGCAATTGTTCGCCGTCATACAGAACGTTAAATAATAACGGAGGAAAAATTAAGATTTTTGAAAAGCACCAGACCTTGGAAAGAAATCGGATTAAAAAAATTGATGAAGACTAAAACCGGCGAATGAGGCCATACAGGTAGTTTCGAAGCAAGGCATCAAAGGTCCTGACGTAATGGTTAACCTGGTGTGGGCAAACATTTACATTTCAGGATATGCAATGCATAATTCAGCAGGCGTGGTTTCAGGCAAGTCGTAAGCGTTTCATTATAATAGTCTGTGTGTACTTGCTCCACAACTGACAGGCACATATTGGCATGTAATAGGCATGAAACAGAGTAATTTTTGCTGCAGGTAAGCACTGAACAAAGGTGCTTCTGAGCGTGTTTGTTGCACACCCCTTTAGGAACCGCAGAAGCCGATATACTGGCTTGCTCGGCGGTTTTTCGGCTATAACTCGCGAACCACTGAATGTACGTCGACAAGTAAATCATTGCAAGAAAGGTTTTCACGAGATCATCCAGACGAGTTCAACAGAAAAGTATGTTTGCATTTGAACTTTGAGAAAACCGACTTTATTTGTTTTTTTGTCCGTTTTGAGCAAGTTTTCGATAGTTTTTAAAAAATTTTCACGTCTGCGTTTAAGTTTTCAGGAAACGGTTTTTAGCTTCGACTGCTTGCTAGGACTATGCCAAACCACCAATAACAACAAAAGTAACTTCCCAATTTCGGTGGGGAAAAAGGTTGGGGAAAGAAAAGCAAGGTTGGGGCAAAAAAGCAAGTCAAAAAAGCCATTTTTTGGGTTCTACACCAAAACCGTTGCCGATATTAGATTTTGGAGTGCACCATGGAAAAGAACACAAAAAATGCAACCAGAATAAAAAACTGTCGAAACTTTTCGATAACGTTTCGTCAAATTTTCAGCAAAGATCTTGGATTTCAAAATGCCAGAAGTTTTTTTCTTATTATTTCGGTTTGAAATTTGGAAGAATATTGTGGGACGTGGATGTGAACACGTTCTACAAGTTTCAGATTTTTTTGTATTCGGAACTGGAGATACGAATTTTTATTTGCGAAATATGACAAAAACACCTCCTAAAAATCAACAAATTCCTCTCTGAACCTCCTAAAAAGTTAGCACAATTTTTTCTAAATTTTTTTACAATCTTTGGTTCTTGGCCGACAGTTTTTTATGTAGAATGAAATTTTCCAACGTGTTTGTATATTTTTCTACACGTTTTTGAACATATCCCCTGCTTTTTTTAGCTACGCCGCTTTTTAGGTTTTTCCCCAGTTTGAGGTCCTAAATGACATCACAAATTCATCGCTAGTTCCTCAAACACTGCTCGGCTAAATTATCTTTCTTGCAATACCTTGCGGATGGACGTGACTTTAGCGGTCCGTAAGTTATCGGAAATATTGCGGAGCAGTGTCAATATATCGGCTCCTGCTGCCCCTAAAGAGGTGTATAGCGATTTCACTTGCCTCTGGATGTCATTGTCATCCTTCAGTGAAGCATTTAGAGACACACCAAGACATTTGATATGGTCAGAAAATTTGTATACCGTACGTAGGCTACACCATTCAGAAAAACATTCAATGGAACAGGTTATTGATACTTTTTTGGACAAAAAAGAACACCAATTGTTTTGTTGCAATTAAAAACGATTTCGTGTTCAGCAGCATAGTCACCACAAATATTCAGATGTTGCAGCCCGCTAGTACTGGGGCTGAACACACATACATCATCAGCAAACATTACATGAATCACAACCATATTTCTCACAGTTCACCCCACTCTGCCTGAAGCCAGGTGGTTTGGGAGTTCATCAAGGTATACAGCGAAGAAATATGAACTCAGAACTCCCCTTGCCTTACCCCGCTGGTTACAGTAAAGGTGGATGGAAAGTTAGAGTCCCATTTCACTTGCATGTTCTAGTGGAAACCGTCACCATATGCGAGGCTATCCATGTAAATCAGCTATGTCCAAACCAAATGGCTTACTGAGCCAAAAATTACGTCACTGTCTTAACCAGAGCCGCACATTAAATGACTTACTTTGATCTTAGCATACTAAATTCAGTTCAAAGCTAATGTACTGAAAGCATTCGAATCTTAACTGCAATGGCAACGACTGTTAGGCACCTTTAACCACTACGTAAGTGTGATTTTATAAGCAAGTGTTGTGCCAATGAAGGACAGGTTGTCAATATGTAGGCTACTTATACTACAGCGAAAACCTAAACTGGGCCACAAAATGTTCGACTGGACCGCGGGATGGACACAGCTGATTTAAATCAATTGATGATCGTCAAACTACGTAAACATCAGCAATCGATCAAAATCGCTAGCTCAGTGGTTCTTAACCTTTTTTCTAACACGCCTCCCTTGAGTAATTGTCCTTTGTTTCAAGCCCCCCAGACGATAAATAAGCTGTAAAAACAAATGTATTTATTGGTAAATTTAATGATCAAACTTTCCATGTTGCTGGGCGCATAAGGGCTCGCGCACCCTGGAAATTTATTGACGTCCTCCCCGGTTAAGAACCACTGCGCTAGCTCATCCCAACGCCTTGACCAAAGTGAGGCTCTAGTCAATACCTATTGTCTCAGAGATAGTGCAAGTTTCTGAAGTTTCGTTTGGATTTATCTCTCTTTCAGTATCACGCTCTGGAAATATCGAGTTGTGAAACACACAGCACCAATCTCCATTCTGATTAATCGTTGGATTTGCTTTCGTTCGCAAAAGCGAATCTGACCTTTGTACTCCGTCGTAATAGACTGAAGGGGTGCAGTGAAAAGGAGGAGGTATGCGCTGGTCCACGTTCAGTCTGTTGCAGCTGTACACAAGGCGCCTCACCAGCTTGCGAAAGCTTCTGTTATGCACTGGGTCCATGCAGTGATGACAACACAAGGTAATCCCTTCAAGGCAAGCGAATGCGCACTCACGGAATCTTCTTGTTCGACACTGAGCTTCTGTCAGTTTCATCAGCTTCGCCAATTTCTTAATCGGTGATTCAGGGCTGTCAGGCTCATCATAAGCCAGAGCAACTTGCCATGAAAGGCGGAGGTGATACAACGCGTCGGTGTGCTGCCCAACTCTTTCGAATGATCGTGCTATGTGGTCTTCCGAATATTGCTTCTTCAAATCGAGAGCAAAGAGCATAAGGAACTCGTGTTTACTTGTTCCATGAAGAATTGAACTTTGTGAGGCAAGCATATCTACCAAAGCCCACCCGCATTCAAAAAAGTCCGATGCGATGTCGTGTCTACTGATGCTGGCAAAGCAGCATCCGAGACGATAGTAATGAGCGTATTTGTCAGGGTGGGTGTTCTCGAGCAATTCGTAGTTGTTTGCTACTGTTTCGTCACAAAGGCACCTTGCGGCTGTTTCGAATTCCTCCAGACAGAAGTGAGCGACGCCCTGCAATTCCTTCGCCGCTCCGATGAACAACGGAACAGGTTCTTGTTCATTCGTCACTTGATCGAGCGCTTCCTGACAGCACAGGATGGCTTCGTGAAACAGCTTCTGCTCAAGTGCTCTCTTGGCAAACTGAACCATCATCATGATAGCGCTGTACCTGTCGCTGCACGACTGTCCCAACTTGGACAAACACTTCTCTTGCAAAATTGACATTTTTCGCTCGAGACCCGCTTGTGACGTCACGTCCGGGAAATGCGTTCGATTCCAGGATTCGCGCAAGTGTCGCAGTGCAGTGGGGTATTCCCCGAGACCAAACCAACTTTCGCTGATTAAAATCACACTTTCGAAAACCCACGGGTCATATACGTCAGTCCTGGGTGCGAAAGAAACCTTGATATCGACGCACTTTTCCAAAACGCTTTTCGCTTCTTCGCAGCGATTCAGCAAAAGCAGTATTTCTCCCTTTTTATGCAGAGCACCGACGATGCGAAAATCAGGCCCAGGCTTGGACATTTTGGCCAAAGCTCTGTCTACATGCTTCAGCGATTTTTTAAAGTTTCCGGTGTCTTTGTAGCAGTCGGAAATGAAGATGCACAGGTCGGTGTCGAATTCGTTGTCATGGTACAAACCGCTCCGTTTCAAGCGTTCTATTTTTCTAAATAGTTTCAGAGCTTTTTGGGGTTTGTTCAGGAAGAGCATGCAGCTTCCTAATATACGGTACAGCTCACAGACTCGATCAAAAACGCCGTTTTTCCTCAAAAAGGGCAGAAAAAGTTTAATCTTTGCAGACGCCTGTTTCAGCATGCCTGACTGGGCCAGGCTGTCGACATTAACAACAAACAAATCCACATAGTCCTGGAACGACAGCCGACTGCTTTCGTTTAAATGGACTGAGGATGACTCAATCGCCTTCTTTAACAACCTCATCTGTTGGTAAACGAACGGAGTGTGCCAAACTTTCGGAAGTGAAATTTTAAGCATCACAGAACCAGGCTTTGGACCAAAACATTCTTCGTACAGTTGGTGGAAAGCTTCTTGCAGGCAAATGGCTGTGACGATACTTTCTGCCAAGCTCCTTGCTCCGACCTCGCGCGCGAGCTTGTGACTTTCTGCCAACGGTTCGTAAGCTACCTCCGGAAACCAAACAAAGTCACTCTGGCTTCCACGACTCAAGTAGAATCGCAGTCTGATTTCACAAGCAATGGCTGCTGAAAACACAATCCTGCTGTAATCAACATCCGAGACCAACCCTTTTTCAAGCATATCCCGCATAATGGTGAAGCATGAACGTCCTTGAACATCAAACAGTCGGCCGAGTGTTGACACGAACAACGTAACAGCTCTAAACAGCAGACGCTTCACGTCCATAGTTAACGCGGTACGGAGCTTATACTTCGTTCCGAAATTAAACTCCTTTGCATTGATGGCCAGTTTCTGTCTAACCACCGGTTCACTGTTGACGCGTTTGAGGACGTCATCGACCCTTGCAGAAAAATCCTCATAGACGAAAATATCACCAGCTACGAAACAAGAACGGCTGAGGACGTCAGCTAGATGGTATTCATTTTTCAGATCCTCGTCGATTTCAAGGTACCTCGCCATTTCTCTGGCAGGCTTGATAAGTTCAGTCGTCCATGGCTTTCTTGTGGTTGTTGTTGTCCGGCCAAGGGGGTTCTTTGAAGCGGTCGGAGCGAAACCGTCAGGGCAGATACCGCAAGGTGTGTGCGCGTCGAAGAACCAGTTGTATTCTTTGTTAAACGGATCATTCAGGCACGGAATAGCAAGAAACCGAAGTACCGTTTCTCCAAGGCGGATCAGAAACATTTGAAAAATGGCGGCGTACCAACGGAAATAATTCAAAATGTTGTGATAGTCATCCCGGTGCTGAACGCCTTCTTGCAGGACAATGGCGCTCTCGAAATCGGAAAAGGGGGTAATTTCTTTTTTAGCCAGCGAACCCATTCCAACCAAGGAATACGCACATGGAGCTTTTCCCATTATTGAAAGGCAGTGATAGTTAATATTCCTCATGATAGCAGTGTACTGCACAGTGACTGCCTCTTGTATTTCTGCAATACGTTTGACTTTGTCATTCTTGTGGAGCATTAATGTCAATCCCTCAATGGTGTCTGGAATCGGTTGCAGCGAAATAACCTCTGCCTGAACGTTTTTTCTCATCTCAGCCACTTGCCGCTTGATGTCGTCAATGGCTTCGTTTAAAGGAAAGCTTCTGTTTTCAACGTGAGCTAAATCGAAAAGGTGCAAACAAGTTTTTTCCAAGTCTTGTTTGATCAAATCTTCATTTTCTGGTTTTCGCAAAACCGCCGAGGTCATTAAACCCACGCTTTGAATAAGACTCTGCTTATCCGGGCTTTTCCGTCGATAAGCGATCCCAAGCTTGTGAAGAATTTTCGCTGACTCTTTTGGGTTTTTCTCTTTGCCATTCAAGTAGCAGTGTGCTTTTAGTTGTTCAGCCAAGCACAATTCATCTTCGTCGGACATGCCAAAGATTAGGCTTCTGCGCTTTTTCACCAAAACAAAGGTTTTCACAAGTTCCTGCTGTAATTCACTAAAGAGATAAGCATTTGAAAGATAATTATTATCAATCGATTTTCAGGCTAAGCACTAAAAGAAAAGTTTACTTCATGAAAATGTAAATAAAACATAAGTTAAGGCAGCGTGGCATGCAAACCGCTAAAAATAGTCCAAGAAGATCACGAATTTATACAGCAAGTTTTTGTAAGAGCTGCGAAAGTCTCATGCTTGATTCTCTCTACGTCAGTGATTCTGACGTTCTTGTTTGCATTATGCTCCGGGAGGGATTTTGGGTTTTCCTACCTCCTGGAAGCGATGGTTGAGCAAAACTGAAACTACAGTATGTTGTCTTTTTGCAGTTTTCTTTCATTCTATAATTATCGTTCACGTGTTGTGAGTGAAATCTACACAATCGCTTCTGTTTCTTAGTGCAAGGCTCAGTGTACCGCAGTGTCTTATTGCGACATGTTTTGGTGATCGACGGTTTGCGGTTAAGTGTTAACAGACAAGATGACCAACGAGCCTGTTCACTACCTCCTGGTTTTACTGTCTCCACAATGCAAACTTTACTGGCGTCAACTGGCCAAAAATAAATTATTGTTGTTGTTGGTTTGAGCACAACGTCTCGCAACGCTCCACTGCCTCAACATCCACCTCTTGCCGGGTTCGCAGTTTTTAGCTTCTGTTCGTCACAGGAACATGTCCAAGTCAGCAATTCATCGCTTCCCAACACATCTGTTGCACATGCCTGCAACTCTGCACTAAACTGTCATTTTCCGCATGGACTACTGTGTTTGTAAAGTTGTGCGTTGCATTCGGAACTTTACTTTGCGTTGCTGTTCGTAGTAAAACTGTTCTTGTGTTTAAGGAAAGTCCTGAAATCCGAGAGCTACAGCGTTTTGAGCACAGTTATACCATCTCACAAGTGCTGACATAGCCCAATTCCCATTACTGTAGGCTAACTCTTTTGCCAGTGGCATACTTGATTCAGAATTTAACAACAGCTCAGTTTTATGAGACTACCATGCAGCAAAGTCGTATTTATTCATTCGCACAAACTTTTTATCCGAACAAAACTTCTTGTCTGATCAACTAATTCGTGCTTTACAGATTTGATTAATTATTCGATGATACGATCCCTGGTCCTGCTTCACGCTGGACCGCCAGTGCCCTTGCTGCTATTTTACCCTCTTTCAAATAAATCCCGCATGTATTTAAACTTGCTTTTCACTTTACATAATCGCGCATTTTTGTTGGCGTCAATCTAATATAAATATACTTTCAGGCGCATAGAAGTATATGCAATCGAAATACTCTGACGAAAGAATGAGCAAAAGTTTTGAACACGCCAACACACAGATTTTTCACAAATTCTTTGCAAATCAAAATGCAGGCTAAAACTTACAGCAAAACTTTTCTTGATGTATCTTTACGGCAATGATTGATGTACTGTATTATGGTATTAGAGGCAAGCAAAACTCTTTTTTGAATTACATCGTCAGCAGTGTACTAAAGTAAACAAATATTCATGACAATTTCCGACAATTGAGTGTGGTGTTCCTCAAGGTTCAGTGATGGACCCTTTGTTATTTTTAATCTATGTGAATGATCTTCCATATACCTCTAGTTTTCAAATTACACTTTTTGTTGATTGCACCAATTTGTACTTATCTCACAAAAATATTGAGATGTTACAAAGCAACGTTCAAAATCAGTTTCATAAAGTGGATAAATGGTAAGGTCTAAATTATTATCAATAAACTGTAGTAAAACATGTCATATGATATTAACTACAGCCCGTTTGTCAAAGTGTAGGTTTGAAATTTGTACGAATAGTGTGAAAATACAGTACAACAAACTGACTGTATCAGGTATTTTGGTGTTATAATTGATACTAAACTTTCATCGAAACCGCAAATCACTCCCTCTGTGTTAAACTTTCTCAAGCCTGTGGCATCGTGTCAAAAAGTAGACGTTTTGCTGATGTGAAAACATTGCGTTGAATATATTTTATAGTCCCTTTCATTCGCATTTGCAATATTGTATAATTGATTGGGGACGAGCCTATGAAACTACTTTGCAACCAGTACAAGTGTCACAAAACTGAATTTTGAAATACGTGTCTTTTACCAATGGACGATCAAGTGCAAGCACTATTTTTAAATACTTAGAATTCTCCTGATTTGTACCAACGTACTTGGGAAAAGTTTATGTACAAGTATAATGCCAATATCCTGCCCTCTTTTTTGATATTTTTTTTCAAAACTGTACGGCATGCATGATCATGGCATACGGCAACAAGCTTCAGAAAACATTCATCATGAGAGTGTTAGAACTAGTCATGGCAAAAATATGTTGCAATACGCGAGTAGGACCTGTTACATGGCATTGTTTTCTAATAAAATGAAAACTTTACCATTGCATATGTTTTCCTAACAAATCGCAGCTGCTTGCTGGGTATCGACTTTTATGTGAGATACATATATGTGATTTATAAGATGCTTTTGAATCATCGCTTACCTTAAAGTGAGCACATTTTTGTTTTTCTTTGTTTGCTTCGAACTCATGTTTTGTGTGTCACCTGTGCCACTGAAATTTGACTTTCATTAATTATAGGCTGGGTTTGATTTAAGTGACTGCTTTGGCCGTCTTTCGCCCAACCTGTGCCATTTGTTAAACTTTGCTAACTGAACTGCGTTATTTGTTGAGTAGCCTACTTACATGACTTTAATGAACAGTTCAACACTTACTCCAACACACACACATACATAAACATCTTCATGTGACCGAACTGGAAACTGGTGACTAACTTCCTGCTTATCCCACATCCAACACTGCTTATTCAGCAGTACCAGGATTTCTGTTTCTTTCGCGTTAACCAGGTTTAAAATCTCACGAAATGCGATGCGTGCAGAAGTTAAACTGACTACATCGCAAAATTGCGAACACAAATTGCATCACGTGCACGTACATGTTGACTTTAAACTTCGCAGTTGTCGCTTGTTAAACGTTTAACGACTAGGTATTTACCAAGGACTTCAAAAACCGATTACGTCAAACGCGCAGTGCAGAGTGCTGTACACAGCCAGTAGCGGACGCAGGCTAATTTGGTGGGGGGGATGCGATATCGATTTGCAATGACCCAGTGTTTCACAGGGCCATATTGCGTAAATCAATCATTTTCGCATACGTACATTTACGAGGAAACAAGTCTAAGCTTGGTGTAGAAGAAGCTTGAGTGATAAAACTGGCCAAACGTTAACACTGCACCGCTACGGAACCAACAAGCAATGTGGCTCTTACGAAAACGATCTGACGTAGTCACTAGCGTCGGCGCAGGTACTCTACATCCAGGATTCGAGATAAGCAGTCCACGTGACGACATAATACTTATTCTCATTGTACGTTACGTTTGTTACAGCACAATTACCAGTAGCCAGCATTGCTTTTTGACTTGTACGTTGCTGAAAGTAAGCGTAGCCACTTGGATGCGGTTTAGATCAAATGGGGAAACGTTATAGGTTTTTAATTGTCGTTTGGAATAGTCTGCACACCCATAGTAATTTGTGTGTAACATTTATTATTTCAGGTAATTTTGATGAAATAATAACAAGAAGTGGGTTGATTCTGCTTATTTTGCAACCGAAATTAAGAGAACGCAAAGAAACAAATAATTCGTAATGAGGTAAAGCACGAAAGTAACGAAAGCGAGAAAGCACGATCATTCATGGGCGTCCGCAGAAATTTTTCAAGGGGGGGAAACGTCGACATTTTGTTTATCATTTTCAAATTCCTGACGATCAGTGTTCCCTCTAAGATAATTTTACACTGAGCAAATATTTGTTTTAGCGAGCATGATTATTTTAGGGCTGAGTAAGTGGAGTTTTCAATGAATTACAAACTTTGTGAATTATATAATAAATATGTCTTATCAGAATACAAACAAAATACACATTTCATTGAAACAGCTCCTTGTTTTCGGTGCAGTTTCCATTGCTTTGGCATGTTGCAAGTGCGCGAGAATGATATTTCACTGTGCAACAGTTCTGGTGGTCCTGAGTGTTTGCACACCTTAGAGGGAACATTGCTGACGATGCAATGCAGATGGACGTTAACAAAACGCTTTATCCTTTCTACACTACAAAGAAAATGCCCCATGTTACGGTAACAATCACAAAAAACGCTTCGTTGGCAGCAATAGCCAGGTATATTAGTATTGCGGCAATTTACACAGTACGCTACCTGCAGATTTTCTACGCAGGCCATTTCTTTTCAAGTAGGCATTGCCATGATCTGTAAAGAAAGAAGCATTGGATTACCACGGTTTTCAACGAAACCACAAATCATGACTTTATTTCACTTAGCAAGCAGGGCCGCACACAGCTGATATATTCAGCTGAACTAACAACTGAACATGTTTTTGAAAATTTCGTGGGGAATTGCCCGGTTGCTCTCCCCATGATTGCGGGATCAGCTAGCAAGGCTTGTCAGCATCACTTAGAAACAAGAGCTGCAAACGTCTAGGATCTTGTCCAAAGTGATAAATAAAACCTTGCTACACAAAGCGGACAATTAAGTAGACCTGTATGTTGACACGACTACAGACAAACTTACTAGAATTAGAACACCACGCAGGTTTTACAAAATTGACCAGATTAATTATGAAAACTCGCCACAGCAAATATAGCTTTGCACTCAGTATTCACTCAGATGTCAGAACTAAACCTTAACGATTAAGAAGTATTCCCACAAGCCTGCATAGATGTATTCTAACAAGCCACGTAATTTCATAGTGCATGAAAAGAAGCATGCATAAATGTGAGTTAACACTCAGGCACATTGGTCACACTCGCACTAATAATGGATTTTTCAAACTCATGGAAGCATTACTATAGACTCACTCATGCTTCTTGTCACAAAGTATAAATGTACGTGACTTAGCGCCACGGTTGTCCATGGGACATATTTATCTGTCCCATCCCATAGGAATTTATGCCTGTCCCATCCCATGGGATTCCCATCAAATTATTATAAAATTAATGTGGAATACAATTCAATCAAAATTATTAAATTTATGAAAGTTTGGGTTTAGTATTTACTAAATAGGACTACATGTACAAAGACACATGCAAAATGGCAAAATTTATTGACTTTAAAATTCAGAAGTATAGTCTAAGTATGACAATTCAGTAACATTCTGACATTCTCATTCTATTTCTTGAGTCTCATGGGAAATACAGTGCCGGATTAACAATAGTACAACCATCTGGCAACACTGGCGGTCAGAAAAATACCCTCAGACTGTCATGTCACGATGCGAACTGGATAGGATAGAACATACAGATAGTAAAGCTAGTAACACGGATGTCTTGCCCACACAATTTATGATTTAGCTTTAGCAGGTGTTGAGATGTTTTTTTTCAACTTGGGGCCCCGCGCTCTTGAAATGCTACGGGCCCCGCGCTACTTTAATAAGGCACTGGGGAAATACAAATGTGTGCTGTCACGTCCCATCCCATGGGACGTTTCCCATGGGATTCCCATAGGAATGACATTCCCATGCCTGCTTAGTGCTATCAGCATGTCACTGTCTCGCTGCATTACCTGCCAAGATGTGTGCGTTCACCAGTCTCATGCAACAAAACCTCGGCTACCGCAATATAAAGTGAACCTTTGCAGATTTGTTGTCATGCTATTGTTACGCAATAAAGACCAACAGTAAAACAATCCACTCGCGACTTTCGCAACCTGCTTCTGCAGGCAAAGGAGGCGACATGAATGAACTGCAAGCTCATATCACTGCATGACACAATGACTGTGAACTTGACTCTTGTGCAGTGTAAGTTTCATACCGGCAAAAACCTGTCATTGCAAGAATCAAATCAATTAATCGGAAGTAAGATGCCGACATCAGGTTTTGTCAGAAATATTTGGTTCTTAATTCCAATTTCCAGGCGGAGGGCAAATGTCCGTTTTGCCCCCTTGCGGACGCGCCATCATTGACTATTTTATATCAGGTTCTATACACAAGGCAAGGTCTTGGAAGCCGAATATTTTTCTTTTCTTTCGTGGGGCAAGTGTGAAAGGAAACATGATTCGCGTACAATTGTAAATATGGCTTACTGGATTTGTTCAAACATTCTTCTGAACAATTACTGTTTTAAAAGAAATGATCGGCTTACTCGTGATAAGCTATCTAAAAAGAGAAAACGGCAGACTTTAACTGGATTTGAAAAATGTAAGCATTTATTCCAAGCTTAACTGCAGCCATTTCAAGATGAATGTTGCGATTACATCGCTTGAAAGCATGTATAACCAGGGCCGACCTTACGCCGATGCAGCTGCGTTGGGCCCCGCGCCTCTAGGGGTGCTTGAGAATGCAGCAGAAACGCCATATAAATTACATTGTTAACAAAGAACGCTCTCGTCAGAACTAGTAAATTTCCTCTCAAACGTTAGCAAACGTGCTGAATTCTCGTGTTAGTGCTGTACTGCATATCTGCGCTCTACCACGATCGTAACACGGTTGACTGAACACGATGACGTCATAAAACACTGCTCAGAGGGGCCCCGCGCCTAGGTCTTGCATTGGGCCCCGCATCTGCTAGAGCCGGCCATGTGTATAATTATAGTATTGTGACATTTATATCGATTACTTTGTGCAAATCTTTCCTGTGCCCATGTACATTGTCTGGTTCAAATAAAAACATCGCGAAAAGCATTCGCGCAGAACGACTGAATGCTTAGCACACGCAAGCCAGACAGACGGATCGCTGTGACGTAGGCACGTTTCTTGGCGCACGCTGACAGGCCCTGTCTATCTAGGAGGCCCTGGTAAAGGGCGTTTCAATCTTCAGCGTGCGCCAGGAAACGTACCTACGTCACAGCGATCCGTCTGTCTGCCTTGCGTGTACTAAGCTTTCAGTCGTGCTGAGCGGGAATAGTTTTCGCGATGTTTTTATTTGAACCAGGGCTGTCAAACTCGTTTCAGTTCAGGGGCCAATTCAGGCAAATTTAATCTCAAGCGGGCCTGACCAATGTAATCACTATATAACACCCTGGTTATAAGTATTGACAACTTTCAACTGTTTTCATAACTTTAATGCAAAAAGTTCAAGCTTATCTGAAAATGGTTATTAGCACATAAAGTTTTCAATTTCCCCACGTACAGTAAATAAAAAAACGCCTTATTACTGAGAAGGCTGTCAAACTGACGGTGATGGTTCGGATGAAATTAACTGTCCGGACACCCACTTGCATGACGTGATCCAATTTTAAGGATTTGCAACACAATGCCTCCTGGTGCGAAATACAGTGAAATGTCCAAAATTCACGTTCTCCATATACAACCTGTACTTTTTATCTAACTTTTGTCGCAACACCTGCTTTTTTCGCGATCATTGATGGCGCGCTATCTGTAGCAATACCTACAGCACGGGACCAGTATATTCCCATCCTG
>Ga0210059_1009230_pt1 | contig 15438 bp, 12 predicted proteins | sample Ectturendosymbi2_FD_188042 | JGI IMG/M metagenome (GOLD analysis project Ga0210059, IMG submission 188042) | Ecteinascidia turbinata endosymbiont from Florida, USA - Sample 2 (SPAdes) (version 2) | ecosystem: Host-associated > Tunicates > Ascidians > Unclassified | place: Key West, Florida... | reverse complement strand
GAAGTGTCTGACAGTTTTTGTTGGAATGTGCAGTTCAGCACAGTGATTTATAACATCGGTTATGTTATCGAGAGCTATATCAATTTTAGATGAATTTGCAACAATAAAATCCCAGGGTATGGAGAACAATGCAGAATTTAGGCCTTCAAAGTCAGCTGCTGAGTAGTCCCAAACTGTAGATGAGTTAACCATGTGAAAATCGGATGGTGTGTTGAAACGAAGATCAAGACAAATTGGGCAATGGTCAAGATTAAAAATGGGTGATAAGACACCACTACTAAAAGCAAAACTAGGTTTGTTGGTTAGGAACCAGTCTAAAATATGATCACGGCGTGTAGGATTCTGTATGAGCTGCTGAAATCCGTATGAGTACATAATACGGACAAAGGTAGATTACAATTGTATGGGTTTGTCTAAAGTCAGGTCATTGAAATCACCTGTAACAATCACAATACGATCAGGGTCATTAAGAACTAAGTTTAGAGCGTTACTAAAAGCATCTGCAAATTGCTGACGTGACTGGGCATTTGTATTAGGTGGCTGGTAGCATACAGCAAGAATGATTGAAATAGATTTTTCAAGACACAACTCCAACCACAAAACTTCGACATTGGGACTTTCCAGATCAAATCTACGAATGCAATAAATACTCGACTTAACAAAAGCCAAAACGCCGCCTCCACTCCTATTGCGATCAAACCTGTGAGGTTCACCGTAACAAGGCAATGAAATACTTGTATTCAGTATTGAGCTGTCGAGCCATGTTTCAGACATAGCAATTACATCAAATGCATATTCGCTGGATAATACATAAATTTCGTCAAGTTTGCTGGAATTATTGTTAGCAAAAAGGCTGCGGACATTCAGGTGACAGATAGAAAACTTTCTCAGAGATTCCATTTGGTCAGTTTTCAGTTATCAGTTCGGTAAAACCAGCTCACCATTCGCATATAAACAATAGTCCGAATCATTGATTCTCCATTGAATTCTTTTGTCCGCTGCGTAAAGGGATGATGCTTGTTTCATGAGTAACTTACGCTGTCTCTGCATAGACAACGGCAGGTGCTTCGTAATGTTGCATTTAAACTGTCTAGCTCTTGGAGCTAACTTCAAAATATTAAATTTATCTTTCATGTTACAGAGCTTCACCACAATTGGTGGGCTAGTGTGTGTACTGTTAGTTGAAGAATGCGTGGCATCGACACGTCTTGGCAAACGATGAACATTTGCAAAACGCATTCTGTCGACTTCAGATTGTGGAAATTTCAGATCTTTTACTAAAAACGATCTCACAACACTTTCACTTTCGTCAGAGTTTTCAGTGTTTGAGCTCATCTTTAAACCATGAAAGAGAACATTGAATTCTTTTGAGCGTAGTTCATTCAAAATGTCAGACTTACGTTTTTCTTCTTTGAAACTAGCAATTTCATCACGAAGCTTTGTCAGATCGGTTTCCAAGCATAAAATCTTCTCATGAGCATTTTCTAGACTAGTTTCTGCTACGCAAATGCGCTGCTTGAGGTCATCTTCAATCAGTGCTAGTAGGTTGGTGAGGCGCTTTTCAAGTGATTGAATGAGCTTTAAAAGATCGAGAAGTGACAGTCCCTCGCCTGCCTCGGGAACTTGACTGCGCAAGCGCCTTGATGAACTATCCATTGCTTGAAAAACGTTTATGACAAAAGAAAAAAAAATAAAACTACCAGCAAATACTGAACTAAACAAACTGCTCAAGAACAGCTAAAGTAGCTAAATAGACAAGCAGTATAAAACAGTAATGTCAACTGACTCTGAAACGTGTTGAACTCCAGAAGTACAGTGCAGTTCAGCGCTCCATGAGCGCACGTCCGTTCAGCTCGACGGTCAGACGAACGGTCAGTTGCTAGTTAGTCCATTTATAAGCTGTTATGTGTTAGTTCATATCCAAACTGTGATTTTTGCAAATTCTATTCGTTCCTTTTCAGTTTGCAATAACTTTCCACGAAATATTTGGCTTTCCTTTGGAAGTGACTTTAAGTAGATTTTTAAACGCACACATTCAGTTTAAAGACGTTAGTAATCAAAAAACATCAGAAGCTTAGAGCCATTTCTTATACAACAATGCTCAACCAACACCAAAGTGCAATCTGTGCTCCGTTATACAAAAGGAGGTGGTTCAAGCACCGAGAGCTTGATCAACCATTTGAAATCAAAGCACTGAATCCATGTAACCCATGAGGGTGAAGACCACGAAACTATTCCGGCACAGGAAGAGATCCTATCACAAATTGTTGAAAAGGAAATGAGTCTTTTTGAGGCTACAAAGAAGAGGTCAAATAACCTTGAAAAACTGTTCCATGCCTTAATTACAATCATGCCCAAATCAGTAGAACCAGAGGGTTTTTTTCAGCCACTGGTCTATTTGTCACAAAACTCAGAAACCGACTGAATGATTGAAAGTGTGCTTTGATTGTCATGCGCCAGTATTACAAACATCAGTGACAAACTGTGTTTTACTTAATTAATAATTCGCTAATAAATTGCGCAGGGACCAACAGTAATGATTTCACAAAGACATTGAGTTTTTATCGCTCAAAATCGCATTCATTTCAAAATCCGAAAAAAAACGGATTTTCCCGGGTTTCTTTTCTCAGCTACCCGAAACCCGGGTTTTAAAATTTTGCCCCGAATTGGAAACACTACATCTTGCACGTCGTTCAAAAGAAATGCTTACAGTACATTTTGTCGAATTTGTTCTAGTCCAGAGACTCAGCATACAATTCGTTGAATTTTAGTAAGGCATTTCTTCGCTTTATATTTACATCTGTTGAAACAACCCCAGCAGTTTGCATAAGATCTTTCTCTACGTTAACAAAAGGCATTTTCTGCCCACTGGTATGCACAACCCACCTGTATATGTTACGTCATTAGTCAGATTTCTGACGCCGGAGCTTGACTGCGCAGACGTTGCTTCATAAAGCATGGCCGCCACACACCACATTAACTTGGTAAGTTCTTTTTGTGCAGACATACTATACTTTATAAATCAGTTTAAACTGTTTTTCTTTCTCAAAAGGTTTCACAGTGGTGTGACATTTAAACAAAGAATGTAATGTCAATATCGGTTTTATTATTACTCCTATACAATGCTAAACAGAGGCTACGGTCATGCCTAGTAAAAAGTTGTTTAAAAAAAGTGATAAATTCTGCGGCATTCAGTTCGGTTATTTGTACTATATTTTCAACGCAGAAGCAGGAAAGACCAGTGTTGCAACCTCTCCGGTGGTGTTGCGTTGACTGTGTGATTCACCACGAACGGGATGTGCGCGAAGAACTAAAATATATGTATGTGGCGCGAACAAGCAATAGTAGAGTGATCTCGTCGGGTGATCTCTATTGTTGCTTGCTGTCACGGTGCGAAGCTCTGCGCACATGCCACTCGGGATTTCCGATCGCAACACCAGCATACGGCCTACCAAGAGCACAACCACATCAGGTTTCCCTTGAGTTTGTATTCATAAAGCCAGTTTATATTTTCCGGGACACCATAACTTCTTCTTTAAACAGACTTGATTCAAGAATTTATTAGTTTTCGAAATGTTCTATGTCTCACAGGTGGGTAGTTTACCAAAACCCAAGAGAATGCACACGTGATAAAACACGTGACAAAACACAGGTGATAAAACTGCTCCTGCTTTCTGCTTCTTGATTTAAATTGCGCTATTGCTGCCTCTGCTTATCTTCTCTTTTGTTTGCGCTTATCACTGAGAGAATCTCAATACAAACCTCTTCGGGAAGGAATACCCAGCGACTAACGCAAATGCAAAGGATTGTCCTATATATTTGCAGTGTCCACGAGACAAACGTTCTCGCGCACGCAAAATCTAAAAAAGCACCACTTGCTTGTTTTACTCAAATGGTAATTCTGTGGCATAAATGAGTGGTTAAACCAACAATATGAACTGACTTCTGGTTGACATTATGATGCAATACTTATGCAGTCAGCACTACGTCAATAATCCCACACTCTCTTCAATTGAACCTGCTTCCGACGTCACATCTCACGTCTTTTTTTGCGTTACAAGCGCAATGACTGACCAATGTTCAGTCTTCACTGCGTCTTCCTTAGAAACAAAGCGCGCATTCTACACAGCACAAATACAGCAAAAAGCAGAAAAACGCCCTATGAGTAAGAACGAGGAAAATAAACTGGTATCATTTGCACCACGTCCACTGAAATTCGCACAGTATGACCAAAACTTCAATTTACAGCTAATCATCGTCATGAGTTAGGATAACTTCCTGCAGATGAAACATTGTTTGAATGATTTACCATAAGCGCGTGTGTTGTAAATAAATATTTGACTTCTTGGTTGCAGTTGTGTTTACTGAATTAGGAGAGTAGTAATGCCAAATTAGCAAACAACAGATACCAAATCAAGGAGTGTTATTCTAAAAACATGTAAATCACGGTTCCTCTCGTAAGATTTAAGCTGTTGATCTGAAAGCGAGCAAGATAACAGCCCACAATTCCTTCAAGATTTGTACGGTTATCTGTCCCAAATAGGCATATGAAGATCAAGACATATGCACAGAATAGCATTAAGCCGACGACTGTATATTCCCGAAATATAAATGATGGGGAATTCTATGCCCTTGTCTCTTGCTGTGCCCACAGCGTTGAAATGTGTTCTCTCATATCTCGCACATTAAGTTCGTCATGAGCTGGTTTGTCGCTCAAGCTTGAAGCAAGGCAAGTCATAAGTCGTTGGAACAAATTGTTAACATTCGAGGAATACGGTAGATGGCACGCACTAGCACGTAATCTGGTTTCAGCTCATCAAGTATGCAATTTCCACCATTTCGATATTTACTGTGTTATCAAACTTTTATAGAAACCGGGAAACTTGGTAGCGTTTATTTGCGATGTTGATATTTTGAAACGCATTTGCTGTAGGTGAAAATTTTATTCTGACTAAATATCTTCCGTTTGCATCATTGACTGTATAATGTGGTTAGTGTCTAATGAGGCGCTGGATGTAGTTTTAAAAATGTTGTTGCTCTCGATAAACGCGTCAACAGAAAAGAGTTAGAAATTTGCTGAATCCACTGTTTTGCACTGATGAGGCTCAGGCAACCGTTGCCTTACTTTGTGATTTTTCAGCACAAATTTTAAGCAACTATTAATCTGGCTAAATAATTTTTCAACAGAAGTTTAAGCCCTATGTAGTTATATTATATCAGCCACAATAGTTTCAGGGTAAGTATGATTTAAGCATTACTACACTCATCAAAAAAACAGTCGCAATTAAACGAGGTTTTCAATGCCTTTGACGAAACAAAATTTGAGTCTATAGCATGTTTCTGTTTCTTGTAGATTTACATGTGTGCAATTATACTCTTTACAGCAGATCTCTTTTTTTCATCACAGTAACTCGTTCACAAGTTGGATCCCTTTAATGTACATGCCGTCCAGTTTGTAACCTGAAGAAATAAAGTCAAGATGGGATATTCTTCACATTTCTACGATACTACAGTTCTTGCTGCAAGTTACGTAGCTGAAAACCCGGGTTCTCCCACTATTGTTTCTAATTAGGTACATAATCTGCTATGACCCGCTGGTCTGTATAATGTGATTTTACCCTTACCTACAGGGGGCTTGGTCATCAAGCTGGGGCCACAGAAAAATGCACCGAACTGGGCCCGGCAGTTTATAGAACCAGCTGTGAGCTTAAGAATCCTGAACAAAAACTGTGTTCGAGAATCGCACAGACAATTTTCTTTCCGCGGGTTTATCCTCGGCGCTCCATGCCATTTCGATTCCTTTCGTTTCAGGGTCAGGCATTAGTTTTGCGGAACCAGATCGGACGTAGTTTTTCAAAATTGACCACTTCGAATTGTACTTTTTCCACTTCGGTTTACCGGTTTCTGTGGAAAGTTGCTCACAGAATCCTTTCACTTTTTCATCGACGTTCTTTATCATTTCAAAAGTTTCCATAGACTCCATTTGACTAGCTGGTTGTGGTAATACGTCTGTGACCAGAAAGTATTTTTAGATATAATACTGTCCATAAAGCATGCTGGACCTTAACAAAAACAACCATTTCAATGAACTTCAAGAAGTTGAACCACAAAGATTTTCAGCTGCTAACATTTGGTAAGAAGGACGACGGTTCAAATAATCTGGGTGTACTTTTGACAACGCACCATATTAATTCGCATCTCGTAAACGTAAATCCATAGGCTCAGTTGACAATTTTTTCCTAAAGTCCGGCAAAAGGTATGCTTGGGCCATATATGACCGGGCATACCTCGCCAGCTAATAGAACAGGGGTGGCTAAACTACGGCCCGTCCATCAGTTTATTCCGACCCTCCAAATACCTTGAACATTTTTGAAGCACCATGTTTCGAACTGCGGGCAGCGTGCAACATCATTAGCTGCTGCCTGTCTCTTGTTGACTTGTCTACCGCAACAGAACTAAGCTGCAAGCAGCGCTAAAAAAGTGCAAACAAAATGTTGTCATTTTATTGTTATTATTGTACTACAATACATTTTAGCAACTCATTTTGCATAGATTACGCAAATCGTACTGTATCCAGCCCCCAGTGGCCAGGCAGTCGCGAATTTGAGCCTCGGGTCAAAAAGTTTGGCCACCCCTGCGATAGAGCTAGAAAACTGTTCAAACCCTCCAAAAATGCGGAAAGTCTTGTAGTTTCGATTAAACTACTCCAAAATTGGGAAGTTTTGGATTTGAGATTTTTGTGGGTGACGTCATAATTATGGTAGGTTTAGGGTTGTTTGGAGGACGACATCGGACCTTGGGCCCTAACCGCAAGTGGCGATTTTTTGTTTCTTCCGAAAAAAAACTAAGCAAAAATCCGCATCTTTAGAGCCCTTGATTGGCGTTTTATCGTTTGTGGTTCGAACGTTATGGCCAAAAAACGAAAATTAGTTGTTTAGTTTTTTTGCAAAAAGTAGAAGATCGTTGTTTTTTAAAAAATGACAAAAATATTTTCACTGTCTTCATAACTCGATAGTACATCTCTTCAGGTATAAGGCTGTTTGGATATTGCTTGAAGTTAGGCCAATAATTTCCTCCACAGTCACGTGCCTCCATGAAATGATCCGTCTCCAACATAAAACATTTCCCCAGGGTTACAATATGCTGTATTTCTTTCATGAACAAGTAAAGAGAACCGTTAACAATCCCTATGATAGCGCCACTTTAATAAGACATAGAGTCTAATTTTTTCGTAGTTTTTCTGAAGCTTGACATAAAAATGTTGGAGACGCTCGTAACTTACAGAGCGAACTCAACTGTCCACAAATACAGCAAAATATCAGCAGATTTTTTAACTTGAAGAACCATTGGCAAACTTTGGTGTCACAGCAGTCTAAACCAGAGGTGGGCAAACTACGGTCAGCGGGCCGTATGCGTCCCGCGAGGGCATTTTGTGCAGCCCGCGGGGCAGCCACACGTACGTAGATAGTACATATTTTAGTTTATGTTGAAGTAATTTTATCGATTACATTAGAATTCTCTATGTGTACTACAGTGTCAGTGTGAAATAAAGCAATGCATACAGTGTCAGTGTGAAATAAAGCAAATGCATAAAATAAGTTATGTTTTCAAACGTAAATTGTAACTGAAGTAGACAAACGTGATATATGCAGCCCCCGGTAGCGATATAGTTTTCAATGAGGCCCTCCGTAAAAAATGTTTCCCCATCCCTGGTGTAAACCCTTCGCATGATTAGAATTGAAAATTGATAATTTAGTTTAAAAACCTGGCATGCAGGACCTACGTTTTTTCTACATGCATTCATACGTTTTTCTTGGCACTGAATGGTTGTTGGCAGTACTCGTGAGCAGACAATATATTTAGTAATAAGCTATGTCAGCAGCGAGAAAATCTAGATAGGATGCAGTCGGTTGTACTTGGCTGCCTGATTTGTAGAGACAGCCCACTGCTTGCGACGCTGTTTCTTGATGAAGCAGCGTTGCTATCGCTAGGCCAGGCAGCAAAACGAAGATTTCGAGAAGCCGCTGTTAGTGTATATCAGCGCCGGATTTAGATGGTGGTAGCCTGGGGCCCAGGCGTGATGGAAGACCCATATGCCGATACAAGATATTTAGGTAGGGATGATTGATGAAGTCACTAGTATTTCCACATATCATTAATATTTATGACATAATCTTGTGACGTCACATTTGCGTTAGCAAATGTAAAAAAACTTTATGATGCAACATGGTATTTGGCAATGATTAGCGACTTGTGAAATTGTTGCAAAACCAATTTCTAGAAACATCACATCTTCTTTTTTCGAAATTTTTTTCAAAAAGGTTTTGAAAGACTTTTTGGGGAATCCAACGTTTTTATCATCTCTAAACGGCAGTCCTCGTTCAGAAATAAATTTTACAACAGAAACCAGGCAGAGGCGATTTCCGATATTTTTCGATTTGATTGAGCTGACTGGCTAGTTCTGTATCAATTCTTCATAGTGATTAATTACATCTGCGACCAAATGTAATTGTGGCATCTATATGTTTCATTAATTGCTCGTGGCTCCTCAGGCGCTCAAGAGAGTGCTTCCAGTCGAAGATTCCTTTTCTAATAAGAAAATGCGCACATTTCGTCGCATCCGCGCACATCACCCCACAAGTGAAACATTTAACACAAGTTTGTGAAGAAGAAAAACAAAGCCAGCTTCTATCAACTATTTCGGCATTGTGTTTCTGGCGACAAATAAAATTTGTGGTACATTTCCATGAGAAGTTTCTGTCTTATCTGTGTTGTCAAGTGGAACATCATGTTCTAAAAATGACTTTTCATCACAATGTCAATAAGAACCTGTTTCATATTTCAACCAATATTCTCGCGTTTTTTCCGGTAGGTTAGCTGGCCAGAAGGCCCAGAGACCGATATCGTTGCCTCCAGTGATAGCGTCAGCCATCTCATCTACCGTATTTTTCGATGATACATGCTGACATTCTTCTTCTACTGCACCGCTGGTTAAACTGGATCTATTTTCATCGTTATATAGATCTAAGTCTATGACATAAAAGCAACGAGAAATGATTGCAAATGTCTTAATGTCTTAAACAGAGTTCGCTCACAAAATTTCCAAAAAACGTGTCAGAACAATAGTTTCAGAAACGTTTCAGAAACGTTTCAGAACAGAACAATAGCTTGTGAATGAACATGAAGTATGAATGCGAAGCTGGGTAGATTTGAAGCATCCTTGGCCACCTAGGATGAAGTGATAGCCACCTGGTTACGCTGTGAGCAATAAGTTTTTGGTACTCAATATCCACAAAGCCACAATAGTCTTTTCACTCTGTTTTGCGAACTTTGTAAATGCAACCACACGTAATTCACTCAGCTTCAAAATCATTTATTCCTTTTCTGAAAAAGGGATGCTTCTGACGTCAGAATTACTGATTAGCTACAATTTCTAAAAAGTAGGTACTACACTAAGCTATGTGCAATACGCTGATAATAATCGTATCACCGTTCATCACTAAAGTGAGTATAGAACCTATAATGGGGAAGTCCGTGCTCTAATGTCAAAGTCATTGAGATATGGAAAAAAGATTTACCACTGTTATGTAATGATTAATGTGTAAGCATTCCCGCCTTTCCAGCCGAGAATTAACTCAACCAAAACATAGATTAATTCGACAACTTGCAGGCCCTCTCATAAACTAAGTTACGACACCAGCTCGTATCTTTTTGCAGTTGAGTGAGGACAGCTTACTGCGTGTAAATGCAATAGAGCAAAGGTTCCCAACCTGGGTTACATGTACCCCTAGGGGTACATTTGCCTATCTGAAGGGGTACATTTAAGGTTAGCAGTAGAACAGAAATATATAGTTACATATCTTTTATTTCCATAAATATATACATATCAGTAAACATTATTTTTAAAAGCCGTTATGTGCTTAGTTGTTATTATATCTGTGATTAAAGGCATGATAAAATATTTTGCCATAAGAAAGTTTAGCGGTACATGTTGATCTGTCGAAATATTGCAGGGGTACATGCTGACCTTTTGAAATGCTGAAGGGGTACATTCTCATCTGTTGGAATGCTAAAGGTGTACATGGTCAGAGAAAGATTGGGAACATCTGCAATATCATACCAGTGTCGTAACTGACGGGGGGCAGAGGGGCGAATTTCCCCTTTGGCAAGCTAAATGTAAAACCCGGTCTCCCACCAAACTTATATTTCGGTTTTGGCATTATTTTAGTTTTCAGTACGCTGTTGTTTTTATATTTTTCGGATTATTTTCCGGTGAGTTAGGGTTTCGGTTTTGCCATCTACATCCGGATTTACCACCATTTCTCAAGATTTTTCTGAGTGTTGACTAGTGGACCCCGTGCAGTGGCCAGTGGGCCCCTTTTATCTAAGTTTACCACCCTGGCTCAAACCTTTAGTTACGCCGCTGATTATAGCTATGTAAAATAAGAATTGTAATAAGGAGGATATTTTGACATTTTTGAATGTCCTCGGAGATTATTTCATTTCTCATGAAAAAAGTGGACATGTAGCCTACTCCAAAAAGAGGACGTAGGGTAGCCTTACTTAACAATGCTACTCATATGCGACCTGTTCAAATCTAAGTAAGGAAGACGCAAGATCTACCAGTAACGAGTAGAGACGCAAGCTAATGGTTCTACGTGGCTTGAACTTGCACTCACTAGATTCGGGCCCCTAACCGACTTTGAGAAAAACAGTAAGTGTAATAGTTGTTTCGTCACAATATCAAACAATTTTCAGGTGAAATACTGCCGTCTGGACTGGACAATCAGAAATTTAACAGCGTCTAAAAACAAATTTTCCTCGTTAATAAAAATGACTGAGCGGCACGCACATGTCGTAGCCTGCATATGGCTAAACACACAAACACGTTGGGGGCCCCTTTTGGTGGGGAGCCCTGGGCCCCTTGCTCCCCCCTAAATCCGGCGCTGGTGTATATCATATATATCATCACGAAATAGAGTCGCTGGGATGGAACATTCCGATATAGCAATCGAGAACTAAGCAAAGCTTGCAATTTTATACCAGTTAGCGTAGTTACAAAACGTTTGTGAAAATGAAGAATTGTGCTTTAAGAATTGTGCTTTCAGAATTGTGCTTTCAGTTTTCAGTTGGTGGGCTATTCTCCCAAACCCCCATAGCGGCAGACATGTGTGGCAGTTTTTAGTGACTTAATTGCTTTAAAGAGTAAAAATTAAGTTACACTGTGCAATTAGCATGTATTTTTAAATGCTTTGAACGCATGGTACAAGAGCTAAGTGATTTTGAAAGGTTTGGCCAGTCTGAGTTGCAAGCAAGGCGAGTTCATTTGCAGCCTTTATGCAAGGTCACTGAACTTGCAAGAAACAAAAATGAAAGTAGTTACGTTTTTACCATCAAAAGAAGTCTCACTGGATAAACATTGTCATTACCTTTCGCGGTAGATAGACTTTCCCAAGCATTTTGCTCAATTGCACTTATTTCCTGGGCGTGCACAGTGGACCTTTCGGTTAAGCGCAACGCATGATTACGAGTGAAAACTGATGTTCGTGCTCGTTGCTGCATTCTTTGGAGTTGCAACAGGGCTTTAGCAGTCACAGAGAGCTTGCACGACGTTCTTCGGATTGGAAGCGTGGCACCGCATGTGGCTGGTCTCTGAGTCTCTGATGTGAAAGATTGCTTGCTGGTTTGCTCTTGGGCTGTGTCAGGTCGTACTCTGCAAGACTAATAAGAAATATGGAACTTCGCAAAAGTTCAGCGTCAATGCTAAGCAGAATCAATTTGGTAGAATAACAATTAGTCGTCACTAAAATTTGACTGCAAAACAATGCAGATGCTCGACAGGTTTTAACCAGTAATAGAATAACAGTTGTGAATTTGACCTGCAGATAAAGTTATATATCGTCTGATTGTCACGTCTTCTAGGGGTTATTTCTTCGTATTGTTACGTCTCTGAACTTTTTTTCAACAGATTGCCACCGAGTCTTAAATATGTTTTTTTATGCCAGCATCAGAAAAATTATTGACAAATCGCACATTTGAACAACCAGTGGTACATGTCGCAAAATCAAACGTTGCCCAGTAATAACATTATTTCAAAGCTACTTATGCTAAAAAAGCACAGCTTTGGGAAATCAAAACATACACAGTTTGCGACTGAATCAGATGAACAATATTATTTGCAACATTTTTTCCATTCGCGTTTAAATGAATTTTCAGGACTTTACGCAGTACAGCACAAGAAAGTGCAACCCTGCCTAGCGCTATGATAATATCTCATGAAATATTTTGAAATATGCGATTTCAATCAGAGGTTGTTAATGATATGCAGAGCCACTCATTTTGGAAAGAACCGAGCTCCGGTAGTAGTAAAGCAAGGCGGCCAAGCCCACTGTTATACGGATGTTTGAAGAGCAGCCAGATCAGCAAGATCAGCCAGTGGAGCTGGAGTTTCCCCTGGGGTATGCGTTGTCGTGGGGTTATCCCCCATCCTCACCTCCCGGCCTATATTTTTTTATATTTTTGAAATTTTTCATAGTTTCCATATTTTTGAAATTTTTTATTTTTTTGCGTTATGGTAATATTTTTTTTCATATTTTTTTTGCGTTGTGGTAATATTTTCATTACTAGTTTCATATTTTAAAGATAGCTTTCAACCTCTCTTTGGTCACCACACCGCTCCAACTGTGGTGAAAAGGAATGTCACGTTTTAATCCGATAAGCAAATACACCACCTGTGCCCCAACTTGTAAGAGACTGTGTTGCAAAACGGCATGACCAAACGTGTCAGTTTTTAATCTTATAAACAACAATGCACGTAACAGTCGCCGACTGACTTCCATCGGTCACGTCACCTGGCAGATGATGGTGCAACACTTTATGTTTACGTCACAATATATGCAATGATCCATTGTTAGAGCAGGTCCGAGCGTGCCCCCACGATTAAATCCTGCGTTGTTGATTGCGGTTTCACCATCGGAATCTCATCACAGATATTATGCAACATTTTGAAATTAGGCCAATATGAAGAGTTAAATTCCACAGTTGACAGCCTTGAGCATTCAGTTCTGTTTTTCTCATCGCCAGTAACGTTGAACGCCGTTGAAAATGAATGGAGGGTTTTTTTGTCACCTCTGTGCAGAGTTTTTTGGCAATGAAAGCGATCTTTAAAAGCACTTGACTTCTGTGCATGGTCGAGTGTCGCAGAAAGTACAATGCCCGAAATGCGACCGTGCGTTCTGGAGGAAAGATAATTTGAAAGCACATGTCGAAAGCGTGCACCGTGAGGGAGCTTCAATGTTTATTTGTCACCCTTGTCAGAAGTCGTTTTCGAATGCCAGCAGCCTTAAACGTCTCTTAGCTTCAGCCTCACATTCAGGAGCTGACAAACTGCCAGAAGCAAAACGCCAGAGACCTTCAACGTCAACTTCTACTTCAGCTAACGTCAAGTGAGTTTTTGCAGGTTCGACTCTTTCAAGTTGTGCTCGAAAATTCCGAATCTGTTGTAGTAGTCTTACCCGTTTAAGACGCAACGTAAGACTGTATTTATTTCTTCTCATTGCAGTAATTCCACTGTAGCTTCAGCTTCGACAACTCGATCTGAAAGTAACGAGCAGAGCACCAACAGTAACAGGTAGCTTTTGCCGAGTCAATCATATCTACGCGATTGTTTTATCATTGGTGTAACGATCAGTTTGCTAGGATATGGTTGTTATCAATTCGAATTAGTCGGTGCAAAAAAAGCGTTATCTTAATTTATTGCAATTTCAGACAAACCACCGAATCACAACCGAGGTGTGAAGAAACATCTTTGTGCTGTCGAGAATTTCCAAGGCTTGTACTTTAAAACGTCACTTGCAATCCTGCGCTGTGCATTTAAAAAAGACGCACCACCGGTGAAATGTCCTAATTGTTTCAAACCGTTTCCGTGCAATTGTGCCATGAGGGAGCACCTGATTCGATGTACCCGGAAACTGCGAAAGCAACAGGATGAGATTCCGGCGAAGCGCAGAAAAATTACCCCAAGCAGCAGCTGCGCGAAAACAAGGTATGTGTTTCATATCTAACATCTAAACATAGAAGGAGAAATTAATTTTTTACACACAAATAGTTTTCACAGTGAAACCACGAGTCACTTGAGCTCTGCTCGAGCACAGCAAGGTCAAGAACTTTCAGGATATGCTTCCGACACCCCAACTTGCAGCAGGTATGTCGCATCAAAACGTTTTCCATTTTCTAGCGCTACCAAGCGGTCTTTTGTCTCAACTATAGCATGATCATGCACGGGTTCGATTTTTCTTTTACAGTGCAACAGACAACGCTCCATCCGATGACCCTCTGAGGTGAGTACAATTTCGCCGGAGTTTTTCGCTAGCACTAGTTTTTCGCAAGTTCAACCTTTACTGTTTTCACAGCCGCTGCATCTGGAAGAATCCAGACCAGATTCGCACAAAACTGCGTACCGGAAACTGCGTTCAGAATACGTACAAATATTTCTTGGAGGGGCGGCGCTACGCTGACATCGTCGAACAAGTATATTCGGATATCATGACCCACGAAAGGACTCGGTTCAAGATCAATTATTCGTATGGAATCATTTTGAGAAATGTCGAGACTGATCAACTTCGCTATTTTTACGGGAGCTTGGGTAACGCACGCATGCTGGGTTTCGCTGTGCTCATCTCTAACCAAGACGATCTGCGTAGTTTCTTAGAAAACATTTGTGATTTCCGACATGCGGGAGAAAATCGAGCGACCCGACACCAAATGGGTTCTGGTGACAATTATCAACATAATATTTTTTGTCAGCTTATTACCTGAAATCCCTATTGGAGGTGGTGTGAAATTACCTTCCTTTATTGTTAACAACCAAGGGCTTCACACCTTGGTTATATCCTTCCAAGGTCGCTAGTATGTCGGCAAGTTGTGCTTATTTCGTTGCTTGGCTGTGTTCGACGGTGAACCACTTCAATGTTGCGAACGCGCAGCCAATGATAAATTTTACCAGCACTGTCATGAACGGGCATTAAACCCAAACAAATTTCCTGGTGTTACTTTGCGTGAATTGGTCGATGTTGAAGACATTTTCGAAATTAACGTTGTGGTGTATGCGCTGGAGCTAGACGATCAATCTCCTAAAGCAACCGTGGTGCAGCTGAGTCGCAAAAAGTACGAAAGAATGATGTATGTGAATTTTCATGAATCACACTTTAGTTTTACTTTTGATATTGCTAAATACTGTCAACGGTACGAGTGCTCCCGTTGTAGCGAGTTTTGAACCTCACACAATTTTCACCGCCATGTGCGTACTTGCGGTGCTCAAGTGAAACACACCTATGTCGGAGGTGTTTACAACAACAAAAAAACTGTGTTCGACCAATTGGAGCAGCTTGGAATTAACGTACCGCATGAAGATCGTTTCTACCCGTATCGTAGCACGTT
>Ga0210059_1009229_pt1 | contig 15440 bp, 9 predicted proteins | sample Ectturendosymbi2_FD_188042 | JGI IMG/M metagenome (GOLD analysis project Ga0210059, IMG submission 188042) | Ecteinascidia turbinata endosymbiont from Florida, USA - Sample 2 (SPAdes) (version 2) | ecosystem: Host-associated > Tunicates > Ascidians > Unclassified | place: Key West, Florida... | reverse complement strand
GATTCTCCATTTTTTTAACTCCACATCTGATCTTGTTTGGTAAATTTTGAATCCGCATCCAGTCCGACTCCGCCACTACCGCGATGCAAGTAATCCGACTCCTGTTTGACTCCGCATCAATAAAAGTCATGCATATTCCACATAATATCAACTAAGTGAGCACCATTTTATCTATTACACTGTAAACACTCCTCTCACAACTTGTTATATGCTTAACTTAAATTGATGGCAGTGTCTATTTTGCCGCCAAGATACCAGCGGCAACAGGCTTGGCAGAAACAAAATAAACATAAAAGATAGACCCTAAGACTAACCCTAACTGTAGCCCTCAACTAACGCTAACTCCAACGCCAACCCTAACGCTAACCCTAATGCTAACCCAAACGCTAGCCCTAAACCTAACACCTAAGCGAACTTTGGAAAGTTTTGGAAAAAGTAAAAAATAAGAAAAGGGAAGTCGCCAAGGTGAGCGTCAAACTGAAAAGCAATGGCATACCAGACGCAAAGCATAACTCCTATGTTACGAGCAGCACGCCGATTGCATGACAAACTGACCTTTTTATTCAACTTGTGTCATGGCACGAGACCGAATGTTCGACTGGCGGCACAATAGCTCCAGCTGATCTGTTGCCACCAGAATCTTGGCGGTAAAATAGACACTACCTAAATTGATATCAAAACAAATGAAGCTTTGATATAGGCCAGGGGTCTCTTATTTATGGCCAGCAGGCCAAAGGCAAATCCAACCCGCAAAACCATTTCATTCGGCATGGTAAGACATTTTGTCAATTATGAAATTATGTTATATCAACAAAGAACTTGTTAATTTCGAATGTAACATATCCCAAAACAATGACATATAATCGATGTACAATCATCAGCGGTGAATGAGTAGCCTGAACAAAGTCTCGCCAAATCATCCAATGGTTGAAAACGCAATTCCAATGAAACTAATGCAGGATTCTTATATATAAATATATACGTAGGGCATATAAACTCTTATTGGAAAATCACAAATATAACACAATACCCAATCTAAAATGCATGGAATTGTTAAGAGCCTAGTTCGAAACCAGCATAGTTTAATCTGTCATTACACTACCCTATCACGCAACCATAAACATAACCTGTGCGTAAATCACTCATGCACTGCAACTGCGTAGTGTACTTTTCTGGCATTGCGTGGAACAACCTGGAAGACTTTCAAAACTATAGCAACTATAGCAGATTATGCGTAATTAGCAGTTACAGGCACAGCTCAGACTCACAAACCATTCTTCATCGGCAAATTGCAAAATCCAAATCCAGTCCGGTTCCGGTTCCTGTTAAGAAAACCTGAATCTGGAGTCGGAGTCATTTTCTCAGACTCCGACTCCGCTCTTGTCCAAAATTTTTGTATCCGGGTCCGGATATTCTTAAAATTTGAGAATCCGACTCCTGTTCAGACTCCGGCTACAATCATCGATCCAACCATAATTTATGTTTTTGCCAAGAAATGACCGAACAGACTCCTATTACTGCCGAAATGGAAAAGTACGGTAACTCCGGATCCGGGTCCGGTTTTTCATAAATTTTTTACTCCGGGTCCAGATCCGGGTCCGAAAGAAAAACGCAGAATCCTGCCGGAGTCGACTCCTGCAATTCGGATCCGGTCCCACATCTGGTACACACCGGAATGGAAAACGTGGCAGTTGTCGACGAAATATCGTGCGTAAAGGTGTGACTTTTGAGCATGTCTCGCATGAAATCACTCTGGCGCGTGAGGTTCACGCGTGATGGCTTTTCGCAGAAAAGATAATGGCGTGTAAAATCTGCTGTACCAAAAGCGCTTATCAGAGATGGAGTCTGGAGACTTGGCAGGGGCGGATTAAGGTTGTGTAGGCCCCCTGGCTGAAACTTACACAGGGGCCCCTTTCTACAGGGTGTCCCAGAAGTCGCGCACCATGCAGATTTTCATGAAAACACATATAAATAACAATTTTGTTGATCACAATCATAACAGATGCTCCAATTGTTCACCCTCTGCATTAAAAAGATAAAAAAACAAACAAATTATTATATGGTGAAAAAAAAAAAATTATTATATGGTGCGCAACTTCTGGAACACCCTGTATGTACAGTATATGTGAAAAACTGAATGAACGAATTGAAATACTTGTATTATTGAAACAAATGAAGCTTGAGCAAAAAAACTAATCATTAACTAGTATCAATCACAATACGAACGAAACTCATGGATAAATCAAACAATACAATGTATGTATAAAAGAAATAAGAAAGAAAAAAAGAAAGAAAATTGAGCAGCCGCGTATGGGGATCATTGTTAATGCATACAGGCTGTTTGCATCGTCATAATATGACGTCATCTTTGCGTTTGCAAACCAACGTTTTGGCGAAGTTTGTTGACGCAATCTGCATATTATTCCACACGCACTCTCCTTAGTTAAGCAGAACTTCCCGGTTGTTGAGTCCTGCTTCAGTGTGGGATTGATCCTCGAACCTCGAGAAGGATGTTTTGTGACGTCATCAATGTTAACTCCGCGCCAGAAGAATCGGCCAAAGAGAGCTTTTACTTCCATGTGCATGGAAGTCACTTACAAGTGTCGCTTTCTTGGTCTTTCCCTTCTCCTTGCTTTGGCTGACTTTGTTCACATGTAGCGGTCGCGCTAGCGTGACTGCTACATCAGTCATTGTTCTACAATGTGTCACTGTAATGAACATATATCATCAACGCTTCAAGTTAGGAGACCGGAGCAAAACACAGCACTCAACGTTACCACGGAGCAGTTTCTACAGTAACTGCAAAAATATCCGGCAACGCATTAAAAGATCGGAGTACAACCTAATGCTACGTCAGCGCAGTTCACATCTGCAAAGGTATAAGTCTGCGCGAATGTCCCGTCGAATAGCAGTCGAGCAAAGAAGGTATGCAACTGGGATGGCAAACACCCAGGCATGACAGCTTGAAACTTGCTAACCACACAAGAATTCAGAATGCGCATAAAGTAAGCAAGAAAGTTTTCATTTTTTATTATGTGACTGTTGGCATATATGTACAACTACTGGGGGGACTGAACAGATTCGGGCTTGTGTGAGCCGTTATGATCAATCCTCCTGAACTGCCAATTAATGACGAAGCTTGAAATGATGCACACATTGCAAGCACAGGTGCGCGGCTCCATCAGCACACACCCAAGATAGCCACATCAAAAAATGAAACTGGAAACTAGAGATGCATCAAAAAGTCAGATAAATCATGCGAGTTGAAATAGAACAATTTTGAAAATTCTTCCTGATGATCAATTAAACGTCCATATTTATCTTTCAAGCCTTTTTTGTGATTTTCCCATAATCGCACGATCTGGAACAAGTCACGTCACTGTCAGTTTGATTGGGTGTGTGCCGCACACCTAGAGTATAAGCCCTTGTATTGAAGAATGTGAAAATCACTGGCTTTTGAATACGTAAGAACTAGTGTTGGCAAAAAATACAAGTTCCGAAAAAGTAAACCCATGCATCATGTGTTAGCAGCTTTCCAATAGAAAAATGTCCAGTTACAGACTTTTGCTTTTTGCAATTTCATTCTTTAGATCACCCTCTGCCTTGGATGCCCAGGGACGTCGCTCCGTTCGCCCTTCTCTCTGCAAGCCACTGTTAGTGTCTCTACAATATCATTTTCAATGCTCATCAGGAAGAGAAAACTGAGCCGCTGTTGACCCATGCAACTTTGAACCTCATATTTTATTCTTTTTTGTTTTGAAAAAGTCTCTCCCCACTGCAGTTTGACATTGCCATGGACAGATAAATGCGAACTGCGACGTGAACGTTTGGGAAGCTCATACATGAAACCTTTAGGAATGCAAGTGTGATTAAATCCACAAACGCAACCACCCCAGCACCGCTAACACGACCAATTCAGTGCCGTCCAGCAGGTGGTCGTGCTAGCGGAGTTCCACAGCATAGGCCTATATATAACCAAATGACAGTTTTTGCGTAAATAAATTTTTTTTTAATTATTTTCAGCAAAACCATCTTTCCATGTCAGATTCCAGATCAAAATACACTAACTTAACTGTAAAGCTAACCTAACCAAAATTTGACCTAAGCTTACCTCTCATAATAGCCCAGTTTGATATGTCCTAAATTTCTGTGGTTAAAATAATATTTCTACTCATTGTAATTTAGTATTTCATTCTTTCTGTCCACAATCAACAACAAAGCCGTAAAACTAATAATAAGAACAAGAACATGCACTCATTTATCGATAACTGTTGTGAAACTCACTTTCACTTATTACGTAGTTTTACGTTCATTCACATAATATAACACTACTGAGTTGTTTTTATTTTTCTATTGCACTTAGAATATAAAATGCCACTCAACAGATTAAGTGAAAGCACATCTTACGACGTACTAAAATCGAATGATTTACTGATTTAAGTGAGCAAGCTTAGAGTTACTTGAACGAAATTCAAACAGAACTAAGACGTGCTTGATATGGTTTAATTCTTGTTATCAGTTAACGTTTTAAGTATCGTGATATCTGCCACCGTTCTGTTATCATTGCGTTTATTCTGTTTTAAGTTAGTTATCAAGAATAGTACTAAATAATGTCAATTCACATAAAAGTAATATGTATTAAAATGTCTAAGCTTACATCTTGGAAGTAAATACAGGTGCGGATTTACCATTAGGCTAAAAGGCTTAAGCCTAGGGCCCCCGATTTTCGGGGGCCCCGAAAGTTTGGGAGTAAGGACAATTTCCAGCATTTTTGCAAGCAATTATATTCCTATTTTTGTTATGGTCCAACGCACGTTTTTTACTTTACTATGCCGCTAACAAAAGATCTTAAAAGAAGATTGAAGTAAATGACAATGAGCATTCTCATTTTATGGCGTTGAGAATTGGTTATTGTTACGTATGATGTGTGGAACAAAACACCTGAGTCAATTTTTCAGATTACTCGAGGCAAGTGAGGTACGGTACTTTTGTTCAGCCCAGGCCTCTCTCTTGTTCATGGGCGTCTGAAGGGGGGCCAGGGCCCCCTGGATTTTTTAATTTAACATTTTATGTTACATTTTTAGCAAAAAAGGTCGTTTTCTTGATTTCGAGAAAGAAAAATATAATTTCATCAAGTTTGTCCCCCCTGGAAAAATTTGTATGGTTGGAAAAATCCGCTAATGGCATCCTCTAGAAAAAATCCTTCCGACGCCCATGCTCTTGTTGATTTTTTTGGGTAAGATACGGGGTAAACACAAGACTATAACCTCAATGGAGGTTATAGCCTGCACTGTAACCTCAAAGGAGCAAAACGTTAACTGTTTGTAATACCGCGCGTGTTAAGCTGGGATGTTCTGTGACTTCAATTGTTTTGTAGCAATCTACGGCCATTCATTTGTACAGCTCAATGCATAAAAAATATTTTAACTACCATTGAACTAGTCACATATCTTGACGTATTAGTAAGGCCAATTAGTAGCTTGAGCTTCTTAGCTTAGTTAAGCACGTGAGCTTCACGTATAAGTTGATTTCTTTTTTTCAAAGTCATCAGGATAACGTTGGATCTGCAGTTGGATTACTTGCATCAACTTCAGAAGGTCGAAACATACATATGAAAGTGGTTCAAGCAAGCGAAAGAAAACCACTGCCAAACCAGATGCAGTACGAGCCGTTATTGAAAAAGCGAAACCAATAACTCAGTTCTTGAGTGTGCCAGAAGGATTTACAGCAGAGGTAGGCAACCACTACTTTATTAATAGCGTCGCTACCGCTACCGCTATTTGTTAAATTGAATAGCGGTGCTACCGCAGCCAATCTTGAATGAAAATAGTAGCGAGCTATCGCTACCGCTATTCGCTACCGCTCCTTTTGCTGCACTTAAAAAATTTTTGGTTTTGGTTTACAGACGTAGGATCTATTTTGAAAAACCTTACGCTGAAATCTTTTTTTGAAAAAAAAAACGTGATCTGAAAACAATAGTCATGGAACAGTAATGATATAGGAAGAATTATTTTACAGTACATGCACATATGAACGAAACACAGACTGCAGAAACGTCCATATAGAGTCCATTTGGTTTTGTGAGTCGATTGTTGTAGGCTAGCAATCGCCTTTACCAATGCAAGTTTCGCGCTGTGTGCACAGTACTGAAGAGAATGGTCAAGCAATAAAAGATCAAGTCTGTTTGTCACAGAGTTTCATAAACGTGTAAATTGAATTAGGACCCGCAACGAGAGTGGGGGACAAACCTGGCTATCAAAGCCTCTCACGGAATTTTTATGCATTATTTTAGATCAGGAGTGGCCAATCTTGCTCTATTTATGAGCCGTATATAGTAAAACCCAAGTTACAAAGAACCGCAACATAAAATCTGAAAACACGAATTTATTTTCAATCTAAGCTTCCGTGACATCAGAATTCTTTTTTGGAACGACTTGCAAAAGTAATACTGTACGCAAGCTAGCTACCGTAGTACTATTTTACAATACAGTATTTCTACACTTTTCAATAGAAATAACAAATCAAAAACAAATACATAATTTTCGGAAAGTTCAAAGAGCCGGATGCAAAGCTTCGAAGAGCCGCAGTTTGGCCTCCCCTGTTTTAGATTTTTAAAAAAATGTTATGTTGATCTATGGTTTCATGTGAATCCCCTGAACAAATTACCGACTACTTGTATTTTAAACTGAGGTCCTTGTTTCTGCATGGTTCAATTTATTCGCGATAGTAGTTTTATGTAGAACTTAGTTTATATGGCCTGCGTGCAAAGAATGGTTATCTAGATATTCGAGAGCGAATTGACCAACCACCGTTTTCTGCCAGCTTTTGAAGGTGCAACCTAAGTGGCGGTAGGAGATTGAGCGGACGCGCTGCAGCATGCTCGGAAGCCTAAACCCTCAAGTGACCGGGAATTGTGATTTGGCAACGTCTACAGATTATGCGAACTTTTTCAGCAGTTATCACTGATGTTGAAAACTAATTGTGAAGCAATAAACATAGCGATTGTACGCACAACCCGAGTTTTGCAGTAGGAAAAGTTTTGGTGTTTGCCAAATTAGCTTTATTTGATTTTTGCTGAACAGCAGAACTTTGAATGAGTAACAGAAAACAAAATTATGCGCTTTCAGTGTCTCGTTTAGTGAAAGTGTAAAATTCTTCAACGAAAATAGTTTCACACAGGAGACAGCTTTTTTTAGTGAGTGGGAAAATTACTGAATTGGAGCACTAGGGAATATCTCAAATTAAGTCCGATGTTTAGCAGTATTCCTTTTACAACCCAAAGTCAAGCAGATGTTTCGAAATGTTTTAAGTGAAGAAAGAGGGGAGAAAACAAAATATATTGGTGAGTGATTTCAGGAGAATGTTTGCAAGACAAATACCAAAAGTACAACTTCATGGGCGAAGATTGCAAAAGAAAGTGCGCAAAAACTAGAAAGTTGGTGCATACAACGTTAAAAGCATGACAACTTCAACATTTGAATGTAAATTTGTTCTGCGTATTGGATTCATTGTAAAGGCTTACTGCTCGATGTGCAGTGTTGGTTTGGTACACCGTAATTAACATGACGAGATGTTTCGGTACAAAAAATAGATGCAACCATTTAGTAGGTTTGCTTACTGGCAGTGCAATTCATGGAATACAAAGAAGCTTTGCTTTCTATGCGCGTTAATGCTAAGCTTTAAAATTATTGTATTTTCAACTTAGTCGGTTTTGAAGTGTTTTCCCATGTGCTTATGTATATAACAGCTTCGTTGCAGGTAGGAGGGTAGCCCAGCCAGACCGTTGAATTGTAACATTGTATCAAAAACATTTCGATTTGGGCTAAACATGTTGCGCAACATTGATTATGTTACTTGAAAAGTAGCAGTGGATGTCTGTAATCGCATAGATTATGTTGCTAACGATTGACATCGCTTAGTAGACAAACTGGCGATTTTTATTCAACGTTGATGAGCATTTTTTGTTCAGCGAAACGTTTGGTTTTCACAGGTGCAAATTTTTGTTTCTGATCTTGTGAACGTTGTAAACATGTAAGAAAACGCAAATGTTAATGGAAGCAGACAATGCTATTATTAAGGTGGAGTAATAACAATATCATTTACGGTTCTCAAAGACGATATTTTTTTCATAAGACTAAATTCGTCAGATTCGAAAAAAGAGAATTATGTAGTTGTTGAACTTAGCACAATCCGATGCACGAAACTCAAAGTGAAGACCCCTGCGACCACGCTTACAAAAACAGCGTTTCCCCAAATTAAATGCAATGTGAAAGAAACGCTGTGACACCTGTAAGAAAAAAAACGTGCGATGTAGCAGAAAAGCGACATTTCATTACAAAGGTAAGTTACAAGAAGTTTTTCCTGCTGGTTTGAACGACATTAAATACGACTACGTAGATTCCAAACAGCATTTTTATCTACAGTATCACGTTGCAGCAATAGACATGAAACCACTTTGCAAAAAGCAAACGACACTTCAAGCAGTGACGTACCTCGGGTTTCCTGCGCCTGGTGTTGCAGTTGACTGCATCGCCTTGAACTACGGAGGCAAGCACAAGGGAAAGATGGCAGTTCGGGGCATTAACTAATAGGAAAGCAACCAGCAGCAATAGAGCTCCCTCACTGAGTTCACTCTACTACTGGGTTGCACTATCATTATATAGGGATAAGACAATTACGATAATTCGCTTGTGGTGACTATCACAGTGACTTGTTACTCATGGGCACCATCTGGCAGTAATCATTTATTGACATGTGGCGCCATCTTCTGGCCGCCACACTGGGGACAAACTCAGTTTAAGCGCTCCCAGCCCGTTCGTGGCAGCATCAAATAAAAGAAACACTGCAATCTGATGCTTTATTGCAATTAGCCTATGTAATTCCAAGGGCAAAGTTTTCTTGCCTTTGCTGCTGAAAATGTATCGGTTATATTGTCAAAAAAAGGGAAAGATTTAAATGTGTCTCATATTCCTAGAAAATATCTAAGCCAGTGACTCTTTGTAAGAAATTTTGCTCGCAATTTTGTGATCTGAATTTCGATAATCATGTCTGTGGAGATGCTAAGTTTATAGGTGAAATTAGATAAAACACAGGTAGCAGCCGTAGGGCAGGGGTTAGCGAAGGTATTGAGGGAAATGCAAATTTACAAAAAACACAAAATTTTTCCCCAATGTGGTTGTTTCTCTTCAGCAACAATGTTGACCTCACAAATAATAGCAGAGAGTGTAGAAAACCCTTCTGAATGTTGTGGGTGCGTGAGTAGCTGCAATAAATTTGATTCGACTGGATCATGTCAACCACGAAATTGAAATTCCCTATGATACTGTGATGAAAAGTTAGCTCCGCCCCCTTGCCTCCCTTTTGAAAGAACAGGGGAAGCAATGCCCCCGCTCTCCACGCGTCCCTGAGAGTAACTGAAAAGTATACAATCATAACTAATATACTCAAGGCTGTTGCCCATTTGCAATTACTGTAGAAGTTTGCAACAGTAGTCAGGATTTATTTAAATATCTCACAAATAAAAATCATCACAATTAACTTCAGAACCACATCAAATCCATTTCAACATGAAGTTTGTCAAACCATCAAAAGATCAAATAATTTCCTAAACATGAGATATGTTGTCGTAACAACATACTATTAAGGTTTATCGTTGCTCTAAAAGCATGCGCAGTTGCATGCACTGTGAATGCTGGATTCCCGTCCATTGTGACGCAATTATGGAATGAGAACGAAGTGGGAAAGTTCGTAAACCTGGCTATCTGAAAGCATTGTGACACAACCGTTAGTCAAACCATATGCGGGCGCTGGTTGCTGAAGACACAAGCGGCGCCTTAAAACGTCACTAATGTTCGTAATTGCTCCCTTTGCAAACCTTGGTGATCTTGATGAGATTTTGCAACTGGGTAACAGCGACTGGCATTCGACATTTTGTAAATCGTGATTACAGTACTAGCATCCGCTGACATTTGACATTTCGTAGTTGTTACGTGACATTCCAACCTCAATTTACGCCCTCAAAATGCTGCGCCCGGGGACAGATGTCTCCCCTTCCCCCGTGGCTACGCCGCTGTCTTCAAGACAGAATCATAAGTTTGCTTCAAGTCATGCACGCAGCCAAATATCCTGAAGTCGAAGCAAGCTGCAAAAACTGTCATACTGACATATACTTCAAAACGAAAACCGTAGTTGCACATGCAGCGAAATGTTGAACCCAGTGCCAGATTTTTCCAAGCATTCACTTCAGTCATACGCAGCTTTGCCGGTAGCAGTAGCCAATGCTTCTGTTTCGAAGCCCAACTGCTTCAAAGTTTGTCGCTGATGCCGAGTTTTTACTGAACAAACGTGGAACCTATCGATCAGGTCAAAACCAACCTTGGCTAAATCATTCCTAATGCTGCTAGCTAACCGCAAACAAATCATCCAAAATCAGCGAAAAACAGTGAGAAGAGCAGTTACTATCAACGTGTGCTGACGGAAGAGCTCTTGCGAACTTTTTCCTTTGGCCACCACTCACGCCAAAGTAGCGAATAGCGGTAGCGGTAAAATGGTGTTAGCTCGCTACAGCATCCGTTATCTTTTTCAAAAAGGAGCGACGCTCAAGCTAACACTACTGGAAAATTAGCTCGCTACAGTAGCTCGCTATTTTAGTAGCTCGCTACTCCCCAGCTCTGGTCTACAGCAAAGGTGGCCACGGATCCGGAGTCGACCCCGTCAAGATCCTGGCTTTTCTTGCGGAGTGGGATGCGGAGTCAAAAATTTGTGAAAAATGGACCCAGAGGTACTTGTTATTTTCGGCAGTAGCAGGAGTCTGCGTGGGCTTTTTTTATGCATGTCACTTCTTAAGTAAAAACACTGCTGAATATCGGTTACATTGATGGTATCCAGAGTCTGAACAGAAGTCGGATTCTCTAATTTAAACAATTTTCAAGCCCAGATTTAAAAATTTTGGAACAGGAGCGGAATCGGTGTCTAAAAATGTGACTACGGCTACCTCTGCCTTCCAGAAGGGTCCCCAATTTAAAATAGCCTAGGGCCCCAAACGAAAATTCGCTTCTCAGTAAATAGTACCAGAATTGGTATTGAAGCACCACCTCTGGTAGTCCTGCCTTATTATTATATCACCATGATTTATTATCCTTAGCTAAAATCTACCTACTTTCGCCATTGTTAAGAGACCTGACACCACCTAACAAGTTCCCTATTTCCAGGACCAGATTTAACTGATGCGAGACCCTAGGCTTATCAGTTTGTGAGGTCCCCCTCCCATTGTTGCGAGGAAAAAATGGAAAGCGCTAACAGTTTTTTTTTTAAGGAAAATGTTAGGTACCCGGTATGGACGTGTAGGGACGCGATTTCTCTGATTCTAGGGACCCGATTTTCTCTGATTCTATGGACCCGATGATCATTTTCTCTGATTCTGGGGACCCGATTTTCAATTCTAGGGACCCAAATCGGGTCCCTAAAACACCTTAAAAAAACCCTGACATTAATCAATTTGCGAAAATCCTAAAATGATGCTCTGAAAGTACGGTCAGTAAAAAATTCTAAATCATTACAGGAGTGCCCGCGATCACTGCGTCTGTTGCTGCCTTCGACGCAAAAGCATTCCATGACACTGGCTGGCGGGAACAGGATTATTAACAGCCACAGGCAAACCAACCAAAATCGCCACAGTTGAAAAATTTGGCAAAACACATGGTCTACGTGTTTTATAAGAATCACATCTGTTTTTCTTATCTGTGTTTAAAACAAAACAACACACTGCACCTATGCAGTACAGTAAACCTCGGTTCATCCTGATCTTCGCCAAAACCAGATGAAACTGGGGGTACGAATGATTTTTAACGTACTTCTTTTAAAAAATCTTCGGTTTATCCGGATTTATTAATCTGGATCTTCGACAATACCGGATAAAATTTTCTCTTTTTGCATCTCGTAATCCGGATTTTTTGCATTTCCACGCTGTTGTGTTCTTAAAGTGCATTGACTGGTCCCTAGGAAAGATTCGGCAGCTTTCAGATGCAACACAAGTGTACTCACGATCACCAACGAACGTTTAGCATTATGATAACAACGGCCGCAACTGAGCACAACATCCGATCCGACTAATCGTAGAGACGAGTATTACGTCACACACGACACGCAGTGGCGATTCTAAGGGGGGCCTGGTTGGGCCATGACCCCTCCAGTTTTTTGCTTGGCCCCCCGTTTGGCCCCTCCCAGTTTTTTTCTTAATTTCCCATTTAAATTCGTTTGGTTGACATATACAGGGTTGCCAAATGCGTTTTGTAAAAATACCGGCCATTTTGTTCACAGCGCCAGATCTGAGCTGTGTCGTAATTCGTATGCAGCACAGGGAAAACAGAAACAATCAGTATTGTTAAGCCACAATTAATAATTTCCCCTTTTTTGGCTGATTTGTTACATTTCGGTGTGTGTGTGACGTTACAATCGCACCAACGATTGCGTCAACAGCAGCAAATAAACTTCGATGAAGAAACTATCCTGACAAGATTGACTACAAGAGTCATTATGGTTCGAGAAATTCTGCGTTAGTTCCTTTTGAAGTTACGGCAAATTATTTTATTTTCACAATACCGGCTTCAGACACCGATTTTCAAAATACCGGCCTTTGCTAAATTAGCAGTAAAATACCGGCAAGGCTGGTGAAATACCGGCCATCTGACAACCCTAGACATATGCAGTAGATCACTTTCGGCCAGCAATATTTTAAACGATAATTTAGAAACCCTCTAGCCTGCATGCAATGTTTCCCTATTGCATGATAAGCTGTGCTGTTGTTTTTGACCAGTGTTGCCACTGGAGTCAGTCTCGTCAACATCAGTTTGTCGCCTTCTTCAACATCAGATAACATCATATTTTTGCATTACGGTTTCATATAAGCAAAATCAGTGACCCTTAAAGATTTAATGCCTCAATACCCTAACTAAGTCAAATTTTCGTCAATCTAGGTACCCCTTTTCAACAGTTTAATAAGAAAAAAATGTAAGAAACAAAACAGAACTGGTAAAGAAATATTCCATCGCTGGAGTGGTGAGGAAAAAGTTCAATGCAAAGACTGCATCACATTCATCAACACTAATTTTCTACTTCATATGGGTATAGTGCTGCTAGACTGCTAGAACGAATGTAATGATTGGGTGTTAATACATTGCTGAATACCCCCATCATCTAATGTCAATACCCGCTGGGGATATTAGGCAATACTTTGAGAAACCCTGAGCTAAGTACTTCCATTTACAAATACCTAACAAAGCGCGCTGAACCTCATTGTCCTAAAGCAGTGGTTCTTAACCGGAGGGCACGCCTCCCCAGGGGGGCGTCAATAACTTTCCCGCGGAGCTCGAGCTTTTACGCGCTCTACAATATAGAAAGTTTGATCAATAAATTTATCAACAAATACACTTGTTTTTACAACTTTTTTAATGTCAGGGGGCTTGGAACAAAGAAAAGGACAATTACTTTGAAGGAGGCGTGGTATAGAAACGGTTAAGAACCACTGTATTAAAATGTCGTCACTAAATGGAGAGGTCCTTCGTGCGTAACACAAAATATTATTCTCAACGCAGCGTTTGGAGCATCTTCAGTATGGAACAACAACGACAACCAAACACACAATAGGTTGACACTTGAGAAATTGGTGAAAGGAACTTATATGAATCTAACTTATTTTCAACCTAGAAAGAGAAGAAATGTGGAAAACAACAACAATTGCCCACTCAACATCAGATTTGTCGTCAAAACATCAGACATCAGAAATTTATATCAAAACATCAGATCTGATGTTAAAACATCAGAAGTGGCAACACTGTTTTTGACGGTCGGGTAGCTGGAGTTGTTTATGACGACATACGCCAATACTGTAGTGTAGTAGATGCTCGGATCCAGCGTGAAATTTAGTCAGACCGCGATCGTGGTGTGGAACAATTAATTTCGAAACTAAGAAACAGGCACAGAAATGGGAAGATTGATCTTTCGTGCATTTCAGTGTGAGATGGAACTGGATTATATAACTGTCAGCAGATTGTTGCTTGGCCCAGTAGTAAATGTTTGTGACAGCATTAAGAATTGGTTTCAGTTAATTTATCAGAATTTATCCTGGCTGCAATATTGCGTTCTGCTGCCTTGTGTATGACTTCAAAACATTTTACGTAAGTGGTTCGTAACTACAGTTTTAACTCTACCCACACATGTCCTGCAACCTCAGAATTTTGTACGGATTTTCTGTAATGATTCAGAAGCAATTTTACGCGTATTTCAGCTCTTTTCCCAGGAGGTCAAATATTTCTATCAGAAAAACACTTGAAAAAATTCGCAAATCATATTCATTTAGTGAAAATGAATTAAAATATGAAATCACTTGTCAAAGAATTTGCTTCGGAAGGCGTCGAAGCTGCCTATATCGCTCGAACAATTTTATCTTTTATAGCTACTTAAAAAGCTGCGTTTGGTTGTCTCTGGTAGCTGTAACTCTTCCTATCACCAGCGCTTCATGCGAGAGAAGTTTTTCAAAAATGAGATTACTGAAAAAATTTCCCAGAAATTCCATGACCAGTGAAAGATTGGGTAACGTTGATCTCAGTGGCGTATCTAGGGTATAGCAGGCATGGCAAATGTCATGGGCGCCACATTGACGGGGGCGCAAAAACTACTTGGCAAATTAAAATCTTTATTTACAGTTTCTTTAACCTCTATTTTGCGCCCCATGCATTCCTAAAGTGCAAAGCTGCATCAACGCCGCGTCCTCACCTAAAGCATTACGTCGGGCGTGTTGCGCTATCACCACTAAGCATTATGACAAAATTGCGGTATTGTGACATAACACGAGGGTTAGACATTGCGACAGTACAAGAACGCTCGCTTGCCATGTCCAGTGTCCACGATGCCTCGTCCGTCTCACGCTATAAGAAAGAATAAGTTAGTCCGTACTGCTGCATTTCAGGCAAGTAGATATTAGTCAGAAGCTGGTTGAGATGAGTTTAAGTCCGTGGCTTTGAGAATCTGACTGTTGTGCAAATAATTGCTGTTGAGGTCGTACAGATTTAGAAATCACTTGAACAGTTGCGGCCCACTCCGACTTTATGGAACTTCTTCGATGGCCATTAGTGCCCTATAAATAGGCTGAATATAACGTCCCAGTCCATAAACTAAGGTTGAAAACATTAATTAGTCGAAAAATTAGCAGTTAGTATCGCTGTCGTACCACTTGAGCAAAAAATGTTAACTCATACAAGAGATTTGCTAGTCTTGTTCCGAGCTAACTTTTTCTGTCCGAATATGGCTTTCTGTTCGATGTCCAAGGTCTTGTGAAAGGGTTCTGACCGTGAAAAACTAAAATCTACGTGTGACAATTTAGGAGCTGTGTACAGTTCAGATGTAGATGGCTAGCAATTATACGAGAAGATTCAAGATGATTG
>Ga0210059_1009227_pt1 | contig 15442 bp, 7 predicted proteins | sample Ectturendosymbi2_FD_188042 | JGI IMG/M metagenome (GOLD analysis project Ga0210059, IMG submission 188042) | Ecteinascidia turbinata endosymbiont from Florida, USA - Sample 2 (SPAdes) (version 2) | ecosystem: Host-associated > Tunicates > Ascidians > Unclassified | place: Key West, Florida... | reverse complement strand
GAGCTTGCTACAACATATTTGCAAGTTTTTTTGCTTTGGATGTTCTGTTCAGAACTTGTTCTTTCATTTGCTTGCGTTTATTTTGTCATAACAGGTCATTTTCTCCCTGTTTGAGGTCTTTCAATTTTACGCGCGAACCTCGCATCCACTGAAAAAAGTGCGGCTGGAAAAGTCGGGCTCACTTTACCCAGGTCTTGAGAGCTACCAGCCTGTTGCCTGTCTGTTGACATGCATTGGCTACAGTAAAAGGGTACAGATTCAAACTCAACGACATCATCACCGGCAGACACACCAGCACAGCAGTATGGGAACCATTACTCACAGGAACTGCATTCAATTACTCTTGTTTCTTCGGGTTTATCACATGAGCTGCATTTATTTGCTATTTTGTCCAGGCATTGCAAAGCATGAAGCAGATTATTCATAATTTCATATTTTGTCCAGGCATTGCAAAGCATGAAGCTGATCATTCATAATTTCAATCATGATATGAGATATGATTGAAATTTGAATGAATGAAATATTACCTTTTTTGGAACTAAATACTCTGCTCATCAACTAAACTTTCTGTTTTTTATTTTTTATGTACCTGACACTTATTGGATTACTCTTAAAAGCTAAACTTTTTGTAATTGCGTATACCTTTGTTTTCTTCAAACTCATTTGGTGAAGCTATGTTCCTGGTGGGACATACATGCAATGTCACAATGATTATGGTAACCTACTCCATTATGTTCCGTGGGTAATTCTGCTACTTCGTCATGATTTGTGTAGATAAATATTGTTTTCTGCCTTTGCTACATGCTTTTGTTATGAAATGTCATGTTTAATGCATTGCTCTCTGCCTCATAATCCACATTTTGCTCATTTCATTCACCTATGCATGCTTCATCATCTGCTCATCTGAACATGCCTTAACTTTTCACCCATTGCTTGCCCAACATCATTTGTGTCATGTTAATATTTATGTATTTGATTCAACGTTTGTGTTTCTGTACTATTGTTTAACTTCTTCATTGTGTTGTCGCATGTTATTTCCATGTGTCTTGAATCATCATTTGCATTGGAATTGTTACTGAACAAAATATCATATGGGTAGAGAAGTCAGTGATATGAAGGCTATGAAACAGATAGCAATGCAGCAAACATGACATGCAGAATGAGAACAGAGGAATCATAGTAGAGGCAAAAAACAACATAGCAAAACAATTTTTTTTCAATTTTTTTTTTTTTCATAGCAAAAAACAATTTTTATCAACACAGATCATAGAGTACTAAAAGCAACATAGTTACTTGTCTCATGGACAATGATGGAGTTCCGCAGTTGCATGTATGTCCCAAAAGGCATGTAGCATACTCCAGTGACAAAGTGAGGTTGAAGAGACACAAGGGTGGAAACAAATTACAAAAGGCATGACAATAAATATTGTTTTATTTTCTGGCCATTGTATGAATGTCTTAGCTGTGGTGTTTTCAGTTGTTTTGTTGTGAAGAAAAACTAAACTGTTCTGCAAGTGTTCATGAAATGATCTCGTTTGAGCAGTTTTGTTGTTAAATGCTTTTCTTTTGTGATTTTTTGTACTTAGTATTGTTGGGTAATTGTTTATCTATGCATTTATGATTTTTGCTCTTTGCTGTTTGATCATGTAGTGACAGAAATGTAGCAAAAAGAAATATAATAACACTAAAGAACAGAAATTGATTGCATGCTGATGAGAATATATATGCAAATTTGTGTGATGTGAACTAACATATTTAGATCACAATGGGTGGGTGCAAGATTGTCTTGGTCAACTGCTGAGCCAGCCTTGTTGCTAGCACAAATCAATTTTAAATTAAAGACATTTCACATGTAATAAAAGAAAAGTAACAAAATGTATTGAATCAACGATAGACATAATAAGTAAACACAACAATGAATAATAGACCAGGAAAGCATGCCTATGTACAGGGAGTTGAATAACTTGAAAATAAAGGAAAAGAGAATAACTTGAAAATAAAGGAAAAGAAAAAAGAGATTGAAAATAAAGGAAAAGAGGGGCACTAAAAACAATATTACAGAAAAGTGATAAGAAGAATATGAACAAAAAACAACAGGAATATTGGCACAATAGCAGTACATTTTTGTATTGTTTTCCAAATTAATAAGGTGAGAAACATGAAATTTTCAAGAATTTCAAACCAAATTTTTGGACCAATGTATTTTAAGAAAGCTGGTCTAAAGACATTTTCATCCTGGGTAAACAACATTTTTTGCAAAAGCATAAGCGTTTTTTGGTATTTGTGGACTGATGTAAAATAAGAAAAGTAGTTATCCCAATATTTAGGTAGTTCACCAAATCTATCAGAGGAGTACATGAATTTGGCAACTGACAATTTAAATAAGTCTTGAGTATTTAAAACACTGCTTAGAATAGATGATAGTTGTGTTAGGTTGGTCATATTTTAAGGTTCTTACAGCATTAAGCAAGGATGGTTAAGTGCAGTTCAGTGTGTAAGGTATGTAGGAGGTTAATAAAATCGCTGTTTCGTAAATTTTCAGATGTCATCTTTTACCATAATGCCATGCAGACTGTTGTCAGAAAGTTTTCATTGGGAGGCTTTACGTTTGTTCAAGGGGACCTCACATTCTGAAATTTGATAAATACTCCATCGATTTATAGTGATTCATACTTCCATTTGGGTAGACTTGGAGCTTTGTTTGGGTGGACTATGCTTCCAAACCCCCCCGCCCTGATGACGGGACTGATGCCATGGTCACAAAAATTTGCATGTAACATAATCAACTAAACATGTCACTGTACATGTTATCAGTTATGTCACTTTCCTAAGTAAAGTGGGTGGCATTTTTCACTATCCAAAAAATTGCAATCATCTAAGTTTTTGTGATGCAGGTATTTACTAAATAGCATTTAATTTCATATCACAAGCATTTAATTTTATTGGTAATTCTTTTTGTTGACAGACTTGTGATACTGCCATGTAGGATTTGACCCTTAATTGTACTTTAGTCTCTTTTCTAATTGATATGGATTCCAAAGATATTATTTGCAGATGGGGTGTCGACTGTGCATGTCATGTTGCTTTATGTGAAGTGTTCAGTTCAGAAGTGTTTGATCTTCAATCTGTTGTATCTTGCTTGGTTGATGCTGTAAATGTAGTATGTCGTGATACAATTATTTTGGACTCACTGTTTAAGTTACTTAACTCACTTGAGGACCATGTTGTGTGTTCAAATGCTCTAAGAAGGACTGTGCTAATATGCATTGCTGTCAGAATATGTACAATTACACAATCAGATTTTGAGTTTGCATTGCCAAAAAATGCAACAAAACTGGAAGGGATTTTGTATTTGATAAAAGGAATGTTGAAACTTGGTTTTGTGGATTGTAGTGAAACAATCCTTGAAATGCAGTGTCTTACAGTATTTTTAATGGTACAGCAGTTTGAAAGTGCTCAGGAAATGGACAAAGTTAACTTGGTAATGGCTGAATATGAAAAGGATTTGCAGGATGCCAGAATGCTACTCAAAGAAATGAAAGAAGCTGATTGTCAAGGCACACAATACATGTGTTATATCCAAACAATGCTTAAAAAGATCGCAGTGGTCAACTCTACTTTGGGAAAACCATTCATTATCCAGCTTGCTGACAGAGTCAATGAACACAGACTTTTAGGGCAAAGCAAATGTGTTTCAAAAAAAAGTGCACAACATTTTTCTACTGCTATCAAAGCTTTACAGGCAACCATTAGTAAGCAATGCAAGAAATGTCCTGGCATGGATCCTGCATCTGTTGGGGGCAGTGGAGTTATGAAAAGTGTGATTCAAAGTGAAAAGAATCCAGTTCAAAAGTTAAATGTTCCATCAACAAGCTCTGATGTTGTTCAAACTACAAGTCTTTGTCCAGTTGGCAATGCATGTGTTGATAACCAGGCTATCAATAATGATGAGAATGAAAGTTTGAGTGGGCTGAGTGTGTCTAACACTGAAAGTTCATCAACAAATTTTAGTCGAAGGTGGTCACCACAGTTAGATTCTTATATCATAGCTGGTGTAAAAAAGTTCGGCAATGGAGAATGGTGTAAAATCCATCACAATTTCCCATTTCCAGCAGACAAGGACAACCGACATATAAAAGACAGGTGGAGAACAATGCTGAAAAACAAGTTGGTTGAAATAGACTCATCGTGCAAAGTTGTGGATTTCAATAACATTTACACTCCGCACATTGAATCTGCCAATAACCTTTTACAGAAATGTGCAGTGCGTGAAAATGACGTGGCTTCACCAGGCCCTTCCAGTGTTTTTGCTGTACACAAGCAGCCTGTTGTTGCTTCTGTGGGTGTCTCTAAAGGGAAAGTAGTTAAAAGAAGACTTGCCAAAAAGAAACATTATAGAAAAGTCTTTTTTTGACTTTGTTTATGTTTTTCTCTGATTTTATTTTTCATAATTCTGTTAAATCAGAGTTTGTTTTGGCATGTGAAAGTGAATTATGTCAAAGCTCCTAGCAGTGACATCAAATTTCATGTGGCAAAGAAGCTTTAAAAGTTTTCACTTATTTTTTTGCTCAGTCTGTGTTTTCATGATTGCATTAGCCTGATATGCGGTGCTGTGTAATCTTTCAGTATTGCTAATTTCACTGAACTTTTAGTCCCATGCATTTGTAATGTGTATTCTGTTACTTTTGCAAAGTAGAATAAGTTTGAGCATATGGTCTCATAACAATATTTTTGTACAGTTGGTAGTCTTTGCTATTAACCAATGTGGGGTTTGTGTATATCTTCACAGAAATACATGAAGAACTCTTAACATAAGCAGTTAAATTTCATCATTCATATTGTAGATTGTTGGGAAGCAGTCTAGGAAACATTGGCTAGGCTTAAATATTTTTGTTTTGATCATTTTTCCAAGTCTTGTTGCTTTCCGTGACTAGTTGTACTTTGTGCATTACTTTGTTTTCTAAACTGTTAGGTATATGTTTGTTTGTGTTTTTTGATAGGTGCAATGGTTCAAAGAAGTTAGGTTGATGAAGTTTTGAAATGTCTCAAGATTTTTTGGCTGATAATAATGTATGTGGGCAAGCCCTGCTGCGCCTTGTCAGTCGTGGAAATGCTGTTATTGCAGAAATTCTAAGATTGTCTGATTTTGTACCGTCTGTATTTAGGTTGGATAATAAAAATGATCAACAGAAATATGGTGGGTAGTATTCATTGACCAGTATTTACAATAATGACCAGTATCAACCAGTGTGCAACTTAAAAATAATCAAGTCTTTCATAAGCTTTTGCATTAAATTTCAGGAAACATACTTTTTGACTTCGGATATTTCAAAGCAACTGATGCTTATGAAAACAAGATTGATCAAAGTGGGCAGTTGCAAGATATTGATGATGAGTTCCGTCAAAACCATCTTGACATCATATCAAGGTTCTATTTGGCCTTTGAAAGCATCCACAAATATGTTACAGACTTGAACAGGTTATTTGCCATTTGAATTTGTTTTACATAATTCGAAACAAATGATTACATTATGTGCTTAAACAGCAAAAGTACAGGAAGTTTGTTTGGAAAGGTTAACATGTTGGTCATTTTATCCACTTTTGTTGCAAAATTTAAAGTTGTGGTTTATTTTTGTTCACTTGAGCAAGTGGTGCTTGGAACATAAATGTCCAAGAATGTGACTGGGCATTTGTTTTTGTCACTAACAGCTGCTAATAAGCAAGTTTCTAACTCTTATTTGTAAAAATAAAAATGCATTGTGGGCATGTAATACAATGGAATTTTTGTAGGACTACAAAACTTGCTATGATTTCAAACTGTTCTTTTGGATATTTCCATAATTTGTGACTAAAATTGTCTAATTTTTTGGAATCATGACCTGTAAGTAACATTACAACGTTTCTAAGTTACAATTTTAGGTATGAATGGGTGCATAGCACATTTTTCGTAGAATTCAGACCCTAGCGTATGAAAAAGTCAGACAGAGCACTGATTGTGTTAGGTTTAAAAAAGAAAAAGACATTAATTGCAATTGTTTATAGGGAATAAGGACTGAAGATGTGTTTAATTGACAAAACCAGTTTCCCTGTGAAATACTAATAAATAGCAATGTATTCACTTGCGTACATCGCTACTGTGGCTTACAACCATTGTCTGTAGGGATTTGGGATGTGGAGTAATTGCAAACATTTTGAATGAGTTTAATTCTTCTCAGATTTCTTGATGATTTAAATGAGGGAGTGTATATTCAGCAAACAGTTGAATCTGTTTTTATCAATGATGATGGAAGACAACTGATGGTAATGTAGTTTTGTGATCACATTGTGTATGCTGGTGAACTTGTCTAGTGACATTTAGATCTTGTTTTAGTGTGAAGCATTGTTCCTGTATGGTGTGATGCTGCTTCTGGTTGACATGAAGATTGAAGGGTTGATTAGAGAAAGGATGCTGGTTTCTTTTTACCGATACAGGTAATTTAAATCTTTTTACGGATACAGGTAAATATAATACAAACAGATGTGAATAACATGAAAGGTTGAAGCGAATTTGAAGTTTCATTGAGTTCGCTGAATTACCCATGTTGGCTATCTTATTATGACACTTTGCAATTCAAGTGGATGAAAATGTTTCTTGAATCAAAGCTATAACCATATAACTTGTTGTGCAAGCATATATTTCATCTCTATGTGAGCCCTTTAATGCCTGCAGTGGCCGCTGCAGTAATGATTCGATACTTCAAAAGATGACCTTAAACAAAACTGAATGCCAACCCGACCACATGCACAATTGAAATGGACAACTAAACTGAATAAAGCCAATTGCTTCAGATATCTGTGATCACACCTGAGCAGTGATGGTGGAATGGAAAATGAAATAAGAACAAGAATAAAGGCAGCGTGGATGAGATGGAGGGAAGTAACTGGTGTCCTCTGTGATAAAAGAATGCAGATCTGCCTAAAGTTACTAATTTACAAAACTATTGTGCAACCAGTTGCCCTACAAGGCACTGAATGCTGACCAACAACTAAAACCACAGAACAAAAGTTGCACGTGATGGAAATGAGAATGGTGCGATGGACCCTTGGTTTTACCAGCATGCACCGAATCAGGAACACATCAGTTAGACAACAACTGGGAATTTCAGCCATTACAGAGAAAATGCAGGAACATAGATTACGCTGGTACGGACACGTACTGTGCACGAACCCATCCACAGTTGCTAGCTTGGCCTATAATATACATGTGGAAGGATGGACGCTGGCCACAAGGAAGACCACAGCAAAGATGGCAGGACACAATAAATAACGACCTCAAGACAACTGGATTACAACCAAGCGATGCTAACGACAACTATGGCGATCATGCTGCAACTGAGCAGACCCCACACCATTGGGACAAATGCTAGGATAAAGAAGAAGAAGACTTCAAAAGGATACCTTGCTGTCTTCCGAATCCGAGGATGTCTTCACTGACTTTCTACTGCAATTCGTTCGCAAGTTATGGCCGATCATAACTTTAGCAGCCACTGTAGTGGCCGCTGTAGGCGTTTAAATGTTGCTATCACTCGCCATAAAATGCTATGTGTTTGCAATTTCTATATTAGCAGTACATACTTGCAGTCATGGAGCAGAAGTTTTTAGAGTCATTAATGCCTTCGGTGCCAGTGTCCGAATATATCATACTTCGAAATCCCACATTGAGCTGTTATTTTTGTGCCTCTTTGCAACTCCATCACTCGCCAGGTGATTGAGCTAGAGAGCTGTTTAAAAGATGCGGTGAGTCTTCTAGATAGCATTGAAAAAAAATTGGAAAGTTTTGGGTTTTGTTTTTTTTGTAGGTGACGTCACAAGTGGCGTAGGTTTTAAGCCATTTTGGCCCAGGCAACCTGACCCTGGTCCCTAACTGCTGGAGGGAATTTTTTGACTCAAGTTGTTATTGGAAACTAGGCTATAATCCAAATTGTTTGAGCCTTTGAATGGCTTTCCAGTGTTTCTGGTTCAAAAGTTATGGCCACAAAACTAAAATTTTGGTAAAAATAAGCCAAAAACATAACTTTTGAACCAGAAATGCTAGAAAGCCAATCAAAGACTCGGATTATAGCTTGGTTTCCATTAAAAACTTGAGTCAAAAAATACCTTCGATTTCACTGTATTATAATTCAAACTTTTCAATCTAACATTTTTGCTACCATTATCGCTTAAAACAGCTTTCAAACTTCCAGCAGCGCATGTGTATTATTTATGTTTAAAATTTTGGTTAGGATGCTTGCCACAAGCCAAAGTGCAGCAACTCATCTGGATTACTATGCTGGAATACTCTTTACATTCATTCCTTGTTTTGAGGAAAAAGGACACACAGCTGTAATTAATAGCATGATGAATGCCCAATTATGTAAAAACATGTGCTTGATGTTGGTTCAAGATTGCAATTTGCATTTATGGACAGCCAAATCTTAGACAGTTTTTGTTTATGACTTTAAAATCAGATATTTTTAGCCGTTTGATTATTGTGAATGAATATTCATAGTATGAAATGTGTTCTAAGCTAAGTTATGTACCACGCTGTATCTTTACCTAAGACAACTGTTGAACTAAATTTTGTTTATACTTCAGTGGTGCTGCAAAAGGTGCTGGTTCAGATAGCAACATTGATGATGTTTGCAAGTTGCTCAGAAGCACTGGTCATTCCTCTGCTGCTGGTTCAAAGCGTCCTTCCAATTATCCTGAAGCATACTTTGCTCGTGTCAAAGTCAACCCAGTTTATGTCAAAATGGTAATAGGCAGGCTGCGGTCAGATGATGTTTATAGTCAGGTGAGTCAAGTCTGCAGTTTAAGTTTTTAAAATATTACTTATTTTTCTTAAAATATTAGTCCAATTTGCTTAATTGTTCTTGTGCTTATTTGCTGCTTTGCTTATTGCAAAGTTTTTGGTATTGGAATTAATCAGCCTAAAATGTTAAAAGTAAACAGCTTTATCTGTGAATAGCTTTAGCTTTGGTTGCATTGTATTAAAGGCAAAGTGAGCTTAAAATGCAAATAGGAGTCGAATGTTCGTATTGCTCATAGGGTTTCAGTCTATATCTGGGCTCATGTCATGATGGCTACTTTTTTTCAGGTATCTGCATATCCTTTGCCTGAACACAGAAGCACTGCCTTGGCCACTCAAGCATCAATGCTTTATACAGTTCTTTATTTTGAGCCTTCCCTCTTGCACAGTGAACAAGCTAAAATGAGAGAAATAGTTGACAAGTACTTCCCTGATAACTGGGTATGTCACTGTCTTTGGTCATACAAAGTTATACAAAAGCATTCTCTTAATGAGCTTTTTGATCATGAGTAGATCACATTGCTGTTGTGGCAATTGGTGATTTATCTAATATTTTCTCATTTGTATTCACATTTTTTCTATTGCTTAGCTTATTACTGGATAAAGTTTGTTGCTCACAGAATTCTTTCATATCATTGACTTAGAATGTGTAGAAAGTTTAGTTCAAGGGTGTCCAACCTTTGCACACCATGCGCCAATTTTTCCAAATGTCAGTAGAGATGCGCCATACCGTCGGATATTTCTTGTAAGAATTCATTAGTCTAACAATTCGTTGTAACACATCATTAGTGATTTACCAGGTAATATAATCAAGTACAAATGGAATATCTAGTAAAGCAGCAAATAAGCTTCAAATTTACTTACTTTTTAATGAGACTTATCAAACATTTCACCAGTTTTTCTATCTTTGGAGTTAAGTATGTTACTGAGAGCAGCAGAAAATTCTTCAACTTTGAATCAGTCAGGCACGACCTCGTTTTGCTTTTAAATCAATTTCATGGACGAAAATGCTTACTTGCATATGTACGTCGTTTCAAAACGACATACATAGAACTTTGAGCGAATTTTCTTCGTTCTGGGAAACTTTCACAAGGCAAGGCTCGCCAGAAATCAATCACGTCGTCAGTACCAGGGACTGAAGAAAGCACATCAAATTTCGTTTTCAATATTAAATTTGTTTTGAAGTCAAAACGTTCCATTCATATGTTACTTGGCATTTTCATTATTCTTCTGTGACTAAGTGAGAATGGGTTTATAAATGCCAAAATACAGTCTTCTTCTTTAGCAAAATCACAAAAGTGATTTTCAAATGAGTCTTGCAATAACTTGATCTTTATACAGCATTTTCTCAAACTGCCATTATCAGCAGCACATTAAATCTGCTACTTAAAAACTGAGACTAGCTGATATCAGCAGTTCCTAACTGCGAAATGAAGAGTTTCTATTTCATCTTGAAAGTTTGTTTCAAGATGCTAACAGGCATCTCATAAGCGATTTGCACAAAACAAAAATCGACAAAATATTGGAAAAGCTTACTATCTTCACTTTACAGTATTATGATTACAAGTATGCATTGCACCACTTCAAATCATCCAATGCGCCAAATTGGGCGCATGTGCCACAGGTTGGCCACGGCTGTTTTAGTTGTTCCAGTGTTGAGATTTTTGTTCCTAGAACTTCAGTAGTGACTTTGATAACTTTCATTGCATGTGGTATCTAACACTGTGCAAGATATCTGCAATGACACAAATTGGATTTACTCATGCTTGCTTTGTCATTGCCACTGATTGCGTTTGGATATATATTTGTTTCATTTGCAAGAATTTTGTTAACTGTGTTTTTAATTTTGTTGTTTTTTTGTCTCAAATATCTGTATGCAGGAACAGTTGTTATTGATTTGGCTTACTACCACCATGATGCAATAAGTGACAAGTAGGTGTGAGACGAAACATGCACAATTCTGTTGAACTTGCTTATACTTCAAAATCAACCCATTGCAGAAAGTGTGCTGAGCAAAATAAAGTATAAACAAGAAACACTTTTTGGATACAGATCTTTCACATGCATAAAAAAGGTTGTATAACAGTCAATTACACATATCATGTGTGGTACCATTTCAACAGAATTGAGTTTTTTTGCACAAGAAATTCAAGTAATGATTTTCAGTCGCACTTAAGAAGAAACCTGAATGATCAAAATGATGGGGTGCATTCTTTACTGATAACACCTGCATTTGAATTGCAATAAGTAAGAATTTTTGTTTTAAAAAACAAGTTTTTTTGACAAAGTAAGGCAATATGAGCTTAACAGGTCACTATTTGAGTTTTGATACTGTGTAGCTGGAACATATTGTACTGTAACAGTGTTTTGTTACGCAGGTGATCAGCATTTATATGGGCATTGTTGTCAATCTAGTTGAAGCATGGGAACCATACAAGGCAGCAAAAATTGCTCTTCAGAACACTTTGGAAACTAACAATTGTAAAAAACAGGTATGCATTTCTCTTAAGTTGGAATTGAACTTTTTCGATTATTTGTAGCTTAAAAAAACTAAATTTGAAAAACGTACATCTCATATTCTTATTGGTTATGTCAGTAATCCTCAGTTTAAACAATTTCTGAAATTTTACAATGTCAAATAACAATGTCATCATCATCACTGCTACAACACGTGTGCAGGTGATATTGAATATCCCTTGAACCTAATGGCTAATTATAATTGGGTAATGGTGTGTTAAGACCTTGCAATCAAAAACTATATCAACAACATTAGGAATGGCAAAATGAATGCTTTTGTTGTTAAGTAGGTAGCAGGATTTATATCAACCTCTTCAGTTGAATAAAGTGTAGTATTGTAATCAGTGCTGAAAAGGTCCAACGAATTAGCTGAGAATGTAACCAAATTTAAGGCATGTAACAATAGAGGCAAAGATGTCAGCTGATCCCTTCTATGCTAGGTTATGGTACACTGTAGAGAAGTTATTAGATCCATTTTTTGTGCAATGACACTCTACAGCAGTGGCCACCAACCTTTTGAAACTGTGAGCTACTTCTTGTGTACCGATTAATGCGAAGCGCTACTAGTTTGATACACACTTCTGAAATAAAAATTTTGCTCAATTTACCTTCAATTATTTTAGTATTGATATTTGTTAATGTGAAGATGTTGATCATGCTAATGTCATTTTTAGAACAGGCCGGCGAGTGACGTACATGGTCCTAGGTGGTGACCTGGTGCTCGCAGGCACCACATTGGTGCCCCCTGCTCTACAGTTTTACTTGAATTATGTGGTTGATTTTGATATGCTTTGTTTTAGGGATGATTTATGTCAGTAATTTTTTAACTCTTTTTTGTAATAAATGTGTGATACTTGGAAAAAACATTTTCATACTTCTTATGTTGCAACTGTAATTACCTTGCGCTTTTTCAGTCTCAGCATTCTTTTTTTACCATTTTCAGTGATTATGATATTGCCCAAATAATTCAGCTTTTTTGGCCTCATTTTAACAGTGTTTAGTTGTTTTTTCATCTTTTTGATCTCTTTGAGAGATTTTGTTATGTACAGCAATGCAGTTAGTACACTGAATGCTATTAATATATAAAACAACAGCTTTGGTACTGTGATGCATTGTTCTGAATTATGATTATTAATTGGTATAACATATCCACCAGAGACAGGTGGGTTGAAGTTGCAGGTGCCACATGAATAAGACATTCTCACATTTATGAGTTTTTTTTCCAAGGACCTTCTTGTTCCATTTTGCAGGGCGTAGTATCCAACTAAGGAGACCAAATTGTAGGTAGCGTGGTATGTATACACAATGTGAACATTGTGACAAGGAAAGGATTCAGCCACTTGTTGAGGCATGATGGAGCAGTTGTAATCTCTTGCTGTTTGTTGCTCATTTACTATAGTTTTTAGTAAAATGAGGTTTCCATCTTTCATACTTTCCATTTTCAGTGCTGGAGATACTTGGGGCTGAAACACATTTAATCAATCAATTAATTGTTTATTTTGTTGAAGTGCTAGGATTTTTCTTATACACTGTGTATGCACTATGAATGAATTAAAACTCCCTCACAGTAAACGTGGTTTTTCATTTACATGACCAGGTCTTTGCCACTACAAACAAGCACTAATTGAGTTCACACAAAAGCAGAAAGAAGATAAGTGCGATAAAATTGCAAAATTCTTCAAAATGCTTATGCAATATGCAAGCACATAAACATCACTGTACCTGTATCTGTTTTGTTTGACATACAGATGCCTCCACCAACATTGCTGTGATTGCAGTATATAAACTTTCTGTTCCAAGCCACACAGCGTATGTACTTTCCACCATAATGATGCTTGTTAGTACCGCTATAGTAAGTTTGGCATATGTAGAGAGCATTGAATTCTCGTACAAGCTCTTCTGCTTATGTAGCTTTTGATACATAAACAGTATTGGCAGAAGAAGACCTACAACAAGAACGTAATGATGTAAGACAAGTGCAGCAAAAACTTTTATATTTTGCAGCATGGAACCAGGCGCAGGCGTTATGACTCATAGTCGTAAACATTAGTATATATGTCAAATTCCAAGCATTGTCTGTTGTATGTTCAGCTGGATATTATCATATGTTGCAGTTTCCATTTGGCTCTGCTCCTTTTCCGGAGTCTGACGAGCAAATCTAACACACAGAATACATATATCTATATATATGCAATTTACCTCCAGTGATAAGTTTTGTGAATACAGTGCTTGAATCGGTGATTGTGCAGTCTACAACGTAGTTTGACAATAAGTACATCTGTATCGGCGAAGTGAATGCAAGAGCTGTAGCTTGAAAGAGCGCTGACAGGATCAAAATCAGTGGATGCTGGTTGATCATTCTTTTCTTGTTTGCCTCCGCATTCTGAAGCACAGCATATACATTTAGTGAAGCTGGCAAGATCAAAACATGTACGAGTGAAAATTATGATTTAAAAAAGCGTGTGGCTTGTGAATCGAGATATTTTTGAAAGTCAAAAGAAAATTTCGTGAAACGCTGAAGCCGTAGATTAATTCATATTGTTCATCTTTGTCTACCATCATGCTTCTGCATTATGCTGATCGATACTGTATGCGGAAACTGCTGCTTTCATCAAAAATTTTATTCACACTCGTGTCAGTTCAGGTTGCGCGTTGTCTTGCCTAACAAGGCTACAGAATCCCATTGCTGTGCCAGTATTTTGAAAAACTTCTTTCCTTGTAGAAAAAACGATTCTATACATGATGATTAAGAAGGAAGCGTTGTTTGCGATGCATGGAAATTATTCGGAGCTATTGGTATTTACAATCCACTATGCTTCAACGATACACTTCAGCTGATATTTTTAAAAATCTGGTTTTCGTCCGTTTCAAACTCTTGCTACGGAATTGTTTTAGACATGATTGTCTGTATGGAAAAAATTTATGACCATTTCTAATAATCTTGGGGGAAATGCACGTTTTGTTAACGTGTCTGTTAACAGTTTTCTTTGGCCTTGAGTTTGGTTGTTACGGCGCTGTCATAGTGAACCTCGGTAAAGTCTTCTAATATGGAAGATACAGCAACTTTTGTATTACCCTTCAATTTGTTTTTTATAGTTTTGAGATCTAAGCCTGATGCACAGCAGAAAAAGCACTTCACTGCAACAAGAATTTTACACAGACAGTCGCTAAACAACGCTGTGTTTATTTCTCTCGATAATTAGCTGGTTTGCCAGGTTTGTCCATGGGGCACGTTTTTCTGTCCCATCCCATGAGATTCTCCTGACCGGTTGCGACCCAGCACTCCCTGTGCAACAGTGTTGATCTTGTGGCGGCTCTTGCCCGCATATATGCAAAACTTCGGCCTGAACCTGGTTTGTAACAGAAATTATCCATCAGTCAAGGGGCCACGACTTCATAACCTTCGGGTTTTTTCGGTGCCCTTGCGTTTTTACAATGATTTGTTTTTCGTGTTTATTAATTTCTGATTATCGCAAAAGAAACTCAACTCTCACAAAATTACCAATATTAAGTACATTATATCGTGCGCATGTCTAGCTTTTATAGACACTTCCTAAAACAACCCAGCCAATTAAAATTGGCTGGGTGACCTTTTTTTTTTGTCACCCAAAAACAGGACCAGCGACATTATTTTCGGACCACTCCGCCACGACATTGAACATCTACGTCTATCACTTAATGTGTTGTGAGCATTTAATAATGGTTTTAAAGTTAAGAAAATTTCTGCTGTATGACGTAAACTTACTAACGATGGGATATGGCGCAAATTTCAAGTCCATTTTCCCATCCAGTGGGGTTCTTATCAACATCCAGTGGGGTTCTCATCAACATCCAGTGGGGTTCTCATCAACAAGCCTGAGGTTTTCGTCCAAGCGAGTTCACGAGTTGTACGGGCCTTAAACGTTTTGTCCCTGGTGACCCTTTTCATTGCACTCACATCTTCGTTTTGTTAATGTTTTTTCGATTATTGGTAAATTAGATTTGGCCGTTCCTAGCATCTTATAGATTTGATTTGGCCGTTCCTAGCATCTTATAGATTTGATTTGGCCGTTCCTAGCATCTTATAGATTTGATTTGGCCGTTCCGAGCATCTTATAG
>Ga0210059_1009226_pt1 | contig 15443 bp, 9 predicted proteins | sample Ectturendosymbi2_FD_188042 | JGI IMG/M metagenome (GOLD analysis project Ga0210059, IMG submission 188042) | Ecteinascidia turbinata endosymbiont from Florida, USA - Sample 2 (SPAdes) (version 2) | ecosystem: Host-associated > Tunicates > Ascidians > Unclassified | place: Key West, Florida... | reverse complement strand
GAGCGAGCACGCTGGAAACTGTTGTCATGGTGACGCTGTAAATTTAAGAATGTAGAATTGTTTTACAAAGTCTTTGTCAAACGTTGTGAATTTGCTTTAAAGTCGCAACGCTACAAAATAACGTGGCTTGGGTGAAAATACAACAAGCAAGCCATGTGGTTTTCATGTTAACAACGTACCCTTTAAAAAGGCATCGTGCATTATCATAAATAAAGGCATCGTGCATCATCATAAATAAAGGCATCGTGCATTACCATAAACAAAGGCATCGTGCATTATCGTAAATCACTTGTATAGGCTCAAGGTTGTTGCAAGTTATGAACTTGCGTCTTCAAAGCACTTTATTCTCTTGAAAAATACACTTGCACACCAGTCGAACTGTCCTTGAACTTGTTTTTGTTTGTTTAATTTTTTAAGTAAATACAAATCAAACATGTGTTATTCCAATGTGATTTTACCACCCACTGCAGGCCAAGTGAAGGCTCCCACTGAAACTCGAGCTTTCACCGGAACAAGTTGCTTCGCACTTCTTGGGTGAAGCACCAAAAATGTCCTACAAGCACTGATATTTTTCAGCTGTGCAGAAGATAAAACTCTAACAAAGGTTTAAACAGACTGCCACTGGTGAGATGCGTACTTCTGAAATTTTTTTTACTTAACTTACAAACGTTTACCTGAGGCTCATGTCTCCGTTCAACCAGTGGGCTGCGACATTGGACGTTGACCCACCTGGGCAAGATCCGACGATCAGCAGACCAAGAGTTGGGCCTGGAGGCATCGCGAAGACCCAGGCTAAAAAGGCTGCTACTGCCGGCATGATTCCTGCAACATATCATCACAACCTTATTAAAAAGTTGCAGTTTGCTAGCAGCAAAACCATAGTTCAAGCTGACGCATATAGTTCAATAAAATCTTGGTGAGTACACCACAACAAAAAATTGAATTCGGCATGCATCTTTTGTAAGCAAGTACTATCGATTTTACTTGTTTGCAGTTGCCACATGCTCACTCACGTATGAACGAAGTTTGCGAAAAACACCAAAAAGATACCGACCCATGAAAGTATCGTAAGCGCTGGTGCGACGCCTAGTGATTTTTCATTGTAATCTAGTGAATTTTTGCAAGGTATTTGTTTGAAGAAGATCAGTTGTCCTGCTTCTAGCTTTTAAGAGCGTTTCTTCAGAAAAAGAATTGATGACGCGAATCGTTGTGTGAATATTCGCACCACCAAAACAAGCAAGTTTTTCTAACCTCAGTTTCTTATTGTTTTCACTTCTGTGCTGTTTGAAATACTTCATTAGTGTCGTCGCTTTAAGCACTTGAAAGAAACCTGAAGGTTTTCAATCTAAGATTTTCCACGCTCCAGCATGATCGTTTTCAACAAACTTGCAAATGGTGTTAAGGTTTTTGGGCAGTAAAGTACATAATTAAGTGATTTATAGCAAAACTGATAAATTCGACGCAGAAACTTATAATTCAATGTATTGGTTTCAAGTCTGGTGAATTTTTCTGTGAATCTAGCAGTTTTTGCATAAAAGGCTGTGGCAGCACTCTTCGTAGGTCATATTAAAACGTATCACATATTGTTGGTTTGCTCACCCCTGGTTTAACCATGAATGCAAAAGAGACAAGGAAATGAGATTGACGAAAACATCTAGTTTTCTTTGTCACTTGTTACCATCTGCAAGGAATTGCATTTACGTTTTGTAATAATATTGTGCTTATTTAGCAGATGTAATTTTTTGAATAAGTATTTTGAAGCCGTTTATTCTAAAATCTAACGCAAAGCACTGGTGGTTCGTCTGCTCTGGAAAGTTATACGGAAAAGTTATAGTGTAGCCACATTTTAAAAAGTTGTTTTTGGAAACTTTAATTTTGAATTTATTTCGTTAGCTTAAATCCCAGACAAATACTTCAAAGCTGCAGCAGCCCATTGCTGCTGTTACACTGTTCTAATGACTAGGCCTGCTAGTTTAAACCACATCCATTTTTCATCTTCATTTGCAAATGTAAATTCTTCTGGCAAAAAAGCAATGATTGGTTTATATGAAGCATCCCAAAATATGTGGGGAAAAAGCGTAGAAAACCACTGACAATGCATGGTTCAGTAACATCTTCAATTTTTCTAAAATTTTCACTGAGGAGTCAATTTTTCAATTTTCTCTCTCTGCCTAGCGATTGTGTTATATTTTGAAGTGGGATTTCCGCACCTTTGCTTTCACAAACTTGCACCGATTAGAAGTCCGGCTGCGGTAACGAAAATGCTGTTGGTGTGTATCAGCCGTCAGCTGAGCTTTGCGAATTTAGGGATAACAAGACATTGACTAGCACTTATAAAAATGTACTGCAACCTTGTTCTTGAACACAAGTTAAGCATAGTGAAAACCTCTGGTAAGATCTGATATTTACAAAAGGAAAACATTAGAGAAACCTTCTATAAAAAAGGATAAAAATATATTTAATTTTTAAAACCTGAAAGTCTCGATGTAATGTACCGTTTAAAATAAAGGTTTTTATTTTTGGCTTCTCTTCCTGCTCTTGCGTTTTAAGGTTTTCATGAAGTTACTTCAACCAAAATGAAAAGATTTGTCAAAGTACTATGGTATATCGAAAACGTTTGGGCGAGAAACGTTTAAGTCGATGATGAAAGTGAAGCTGCGCTGGTTAAAGTAGATTTTATTACGAGCAGCTGTCCTTGAATGACTTTTGCTGAAGATTTTTGTCTGAAAAGATTTAGTGCAGACAGAACCACTCTCCTGCTCATGGTCATCACATTACATTGAACAAAACTGATTTTGATCACTGTCTTCGGTGAAAACGCGCATTCTTTAACTTTGTCAATGACATTCAATGAGCGCTCTTTTGCAAAGATTAAAAAATGAAGATTTGCACCTGTGAAGAGAAATCAGATCATTCAGTAAAACCAATTTCGAGCTTATATTTTCATACATTTTCAGATATACCTTAATTCTTTTAAGTATCAAACGTCCAACATTTGCTCAGTTTTTGACCTGCACCACTGTATCCGTGGTGGAAACCCATGCAACAAAACTCTACTGTCGGAAAGAAATAATAGTCACAACTAGCAAAAAATGACAGCGATGTAGTTGATTATCCCGGAGTGTGCGTCGCTGCTTTTTATTCTCTAATCAGATATTTTAACCAGAAACCACCACCTCCTGAGTAACATTTAAAAATTTGAAAAAATCGTGTATCAACATAAAAACGTTTTGGCAAAGGTAGAGCTTACTCTTAAAAAATATATAAATGTACTTTGCTGCTCTTAAGGTTATTGAACAAAGTTAGCTCATGTGAAAAATTTCATTGTAAACTGTGGAAATTTTACAATGAAACTGGAATGTTTTTACTTTTGGTAACAATGGTTCTAAATCTTCAAAATTCTAGCAGCACGTTCAATTCCCACTTGAGATGTCAGCGATTCATACGTTTCAATTACAAAAGCAAAAATTTAACAACGGTCTTTTTTCTGTGTGTGTTGTACATTGCGCCTTTGTGCTAATTCCAGTTTTTGGAAGCAATTATCTTTACTTGGTTTCTAGCTTCGTTTAGGTAAGTATGAAGAAGACTTAGTCAATTTAAAGTTGTAGACCTCAGTGTTGCTCGTGTTTGGCCTATCCCATATCAACAGTGAAGTAATTCATGAAAGATGATATGCACGTGATACGATTGCTCTGTTCCGCTTTGCAAAAATAAACGTCTCAACTAAACGAACCAAAACTCATGAAGTCCTGTACAGGCCACGTTCGATCGAGTGCATGACCTGCCCATGCTTTTTTATGAGATGTGATTACTTTTGAACAACCTGCCTTCAAAAGCTGTTTCGGAACAGCCATCTGTAACTGCTCAGGATTCACATGCGCTATCTCGTAATGATTGATTGTTGGCCTCAACCTGCACGTACTTATCCCATGTTTGTCCACAGAGGCAGTTAAAATTTGTATTTGCACTGCTTACTGTGAACTACTGTATTGATGGGCAATGACGTGCACATGGGTGTTCATAGAGTACTCTGAGAAATGATATCTGATATTGCTGTTAGCGTTATACCTGTTTGTCAGCTAAACGTGCATTTCTTTGTTTGTACTAATATTGATACCGTAGCAGCTACGGTACGGCTTAGCTGACCTTTTGCATATTCACAGATCAAGTTTGTTGCTGTTTATCGGATAATCATAATAAAAGAAATGACTAAAGGTATTGGAAAAGCCCAGGCAGAATGATCCATCGGGTATTGCTGCAATCCAAATCAATAAAAGCGGAGGAAAGAAGTTAGGAAGATGAAAAGTCATAAGCAACCACAACATTTAAAAGGAAACCTTTCCTGAATTTCACCGTTGCTAAGCAAATGGACTTTGTCTGCATTCAGTGAGATTGCCGGATTATTAAAAATCTTTGCATGAAACCTGGCCGTTTTGACACTTACAGTGTGAAAACAATTTATCTGATTCGATTACACTCTACAGTTGGAAAATTTAGAAAACTAGGTTTTATTTTTCAACATTGTTTTTTACTCAAAAGTGCAAAAATTTCATGAAGTGATTCGTGAACTCGGCACGATGAAAAGAAAGCAAAAAACATTAAAATAAAACAGCAATTTCGCAAGTTGACTAAGCTTTTTTGAGCAAAAATTAGTGTTTTGTTACTAACCGTACAGATAACTGCTGATAAGCATGTGACCTACAGTTAACCGAAAACAATTTCTGAAGACCAGCTTGGAAATGCAAAGTACATGTACATTAGATTTCAAAAGTTTGGCAGTTTATATTTCTGCAAGATAAATTTTCAGCGTGAATAAGATGCTTTCATAAGAGAGAAAGGTCCAAGATGCGCACAGACTTAATAATTGAAAAGTTACTGACACCCCAAATTCTTTCTACGACCCAACTCGGCGAAAATTTGGCTGCTCCAGCACTTCAACACAGGTCATCCAGGTCTTGACAGCACCGCTTATCACGTAACTACACCCTGTAGCATACAGTGAGTCAGTGTGCAGAAGCGAAACATGCTCACCAACACTCAGTGGCTAGACTACTTGGGCAGCTTCCTATTTTACTTTCACAATATATAAACGAGGTGTTGTGGTTTGTCATGTGTACTTAGCACTAGGAAAGACTTTTGTAGGCCATCCCAACATACACCAGGTTTGTTGATAAAACAACCGACAGTTACATCGTGTTGTACAGCAGTGCACTGGCTTAAAAATGTATGGCGAAACAGCCAAACTCACACTTCTGTTCTACGTTTACTAGTATATTCTGAAAATCAATGAAAAGTTGCAGTAATTGCAAAAAGACACCTCTGAGCTAGGATCGAAAATAGTAAATTATCAAAAACATTCCAATGAGCAATCGGAAAATTCCAAAATATGTTAGTTGGTTAAGATCGCTGCAAAATGCGAAAGCAACAAAGCGTCTCACCATTTGTTCTATATTTATGAACGAAATATAGGATATAGGTTTAATGAGTTCTCGATGCATGTTTGTAGCGCTTCGTTGTCATATTTGTTGAAACAAAGGGCAGCACTGCAGAGCTTCAAATCGTTATTTGCACAGGTACATAATATCAAAGTTTTTATTTACTGTTTATGTCATATTTACTTTTTGTAGTTACATGGCAAAACACTTCGGTTTTGAAAAAATGTTGTCAATACTAAATCAGGAGAAACAGAGTTGAGAATCTTCAACGAGGAATTGTCCCACAGCATCCTTGTAATATCTTTTCATTTCCTAAAAAAATGCAACCTACCGAACTGACAAACAAATCCAATAACAACTCCAGTTGGTTTTTTCAGATGCTTCATAATTATCCTCACGTCTGTGGCGCATCCCATGCCGACCATAACGATAGCCACAAGTACGGTTGTAGTATATCCCAAGGCATCCTGCAAAACAGTCGATCCCTGTGATCCTCCTGTGTCTGTGGCGTTGGTGGAGTTTGCGGTGGAGGCCAAAACGCTTCCATTGATAGTGGTACTAATATGCCCTGATGGCGTTGAATTAAATACCTCCATTACCTACGATTCGATCAGACGTCTAGCTTTGACAACTACAGCAATCAAATTCAGCAACTTGACAGCGTTCCTGGTATATCGCGCCATCTATAAAAAGTGCTGTCGTCAAAATTCCGGGTTTACTTTTGTTTGTATCCACAGTAAGCATAGTTCGTTTATGACGGATATGAGTCTGCTTTGTTCCATGCTTTACAGCGCCATGACGTGCGGAAGGATCGGTTTACATAGTTTCGCGGTCAGCAGCGTCCCGCGCAGCAAAGATTCCCTACCACCAGATGCGGATCGAGCAAAGGTTGTTTTGTTGTGTATCTGAACAAGCATCAGATTAGAGAGTAAAATTATACGGTGCCATGAGTCAATACATTCCTTTTCAAGTCTTCTCGTAAAATAAAAACTGTCAACACTTGTTAAAATGTTGGAATCGAATCTCGGCTTGCACTCCACGTAATTGCAAATTAAAGTACCATTAAAACAGGGAACAAAGACATCGAAGCCATTCGATGGGGTTGTAAATTCTTGAGCGGTTGTTCCCGGAAGAAATGTTGAGTTTTACAGTCTTATAGCAAACAGTGTGGTTGAGCGATAACAAAGTGAGACGTTCCAGGAAAAGTAAGTTATAGCATTCATGAAATTGCTGCTAGCTGCGCGAAAAACATGCATGACCATTTCGCACTGGTATCTGGTGAAGCACCGTGGCGTACGGTGGCCGTTTTGGTGGGGTGTTCACCAGGTTCGCAACCAGCCCAAAAGTGTGAAGGTTCACCAGCTGTGGTGGTTGTCGCCTACCACAAGCCTTTCGAACACTTGAACAGACTGGCAGTTGATTATAGTAATCAAATCACACACAGCACGCTAGAACGCCGACAGGGTCTGGCACGAACAAGAATTAATTAATTTCATTTCTCGTGACAAAATATTCAATTGAGCTCACTGATAAGAGATAAAAAAACATTTTGAACATAGAATCGTCAATCTACTGGCTTACGTGTTAGGAAGAATCCGTTTTTCGACTGCTATCAACATTCCACATTTTAGCGTTAGGTTACTTTGCGCGTGAACCTGGGCTCACCACCACTAAAGCCAGTAATATTCTGTTGCGAGTATTCTCGTTTTAAAAACCATCCAAATTGTTACAGTAATCATCACACATGCAAACCACCCCACCTACCCAGTCAAAGTAGGCTATTTCAAACAGAAACAAAATCCATCTATACAAGTTCACTGCATGGAATCCAGCCTACTGCACAACTTTCTTCCACAGTACAGATTAAGCAGAAATGCTAGCAGAGAAACGCATGACGCAACCAAGTCGGTCAACATGCAACGTGAACATCCTGGCTGTTTTAAAAGCGCTATAGATTGGCTCCACTGGCTTTTTCCTTTTCTTTGCTTCTTTATTTAACTTCGGGTGTTCTGTTGTTGAACAAGCTACAGTCATGCTTGAGAAGACAAGTGAAAATCGTTCGGCCGTGTTACGAAATATATCCGTTGCATGAGAAAATCATGCAAGTAAAGACATTTCTTGGCATTACCCACTATCGAATGCCCTAAAACCGATTTCTTAATTTTTCCTTCATTTCCAGGTGTTCACCGAACACCTTGAACATCCTGAATATCCGCCACTGGGAAGCATAATTTAACGTCCAAGTGGTACCAAGGTTTTGACCTTTTACCACCAGTAGTGCTTCATCTAGTTTCAAAATCTACGTGTTTGCTCAAAAGATTCGTTTCCTCAATTTTTCACATAATATTTAAGAAATGTGCTCTGTTGTTGCAGTGGTGCTCGTTTGCAAACAGTTGCTGCGTTGTGAAGTATTCCGAACGTTTCATGCTGACACTGGTGTGCAAAGAGGTCTGATGAAGTGTTGCCAACTCTTCTTACAAGGAATATACCGAATCTACTATACCAAATAAGTGCCAAATATGTCTGTAACAAGAACGTAAAATGAAATGCTGCTTTTTCCATGCTTTTCAATGACTTTAGTTAGATGATTAACAATTGATGTTGGGCAGTGGCATCACGAAGCTGCAAGCCCAATTTCTAACTTCCAAAATTTAGCGATGACAGATTTGCTGGAGAATTCAACACTCGAACACTTGCAACTACATTATCATTTCTTTTGTTGTCCACCGCATTATTATGATGCATATTAGCTGCTGTGTGGCTTGCAATATTTCTTGCACAGTTTGGAGAAAGGATACACAGCACTAGCAGACTCCTGCTTTGCAAGCCTTGCGAACTCTATCTGTTACTCTAAACAGAGCTAAATCTTCTGTTAGTCTCATATGCAGCTTTCAAACCTTTGGATGCATTGAATGAGTAAAACCACATTCCCAGAGCTAAACGCAGCTTTTCAGAACTTCTCAGCTCTCCTCCATAGGCGTAGCTAGGGGCAGTGGCGTAGCGAGGCTAAGTGCCGCCCGGGGCCGACCATAAAAGTGCCGCCCTTTCCACCCCTCAAATTTGCTTACAAAAATTTTAAATGAAAGTTCATGTTTCGTGCTTATTTAGAGATATAAGAATTAATAAAGCACCTGCAAAATCGCAATCAAACACTAACAAACTGAACTGTGTCTTGGTTTTGATTTTCGATTATGATTCTTGCTTTTTCTGCTTGCCGCCACCTTTCTCATCATTAATTTTTCTATTTTTTGCTTTCTTTGCATAGGCACATACGAACCCCACATGTTTCGTCAAACTTTTCTCCCTGTTGGTTTTTTAATTTCCGGTAAGCTCACCGCATGACATTTTAATAGTTTACGCGTTTCAGGGGATCAAACGGAAAAATTAAGGGATATGATGGCGGCATACTTACTTTCCAAATGTAAATATTTATGTATCTTAAAATTTCGTGTAGTATCCCCTTGTTTAACTAAAAATAGTATATATACTGCCTGTAGCAGGCCATATAATCAATCTGATAATATGATCTCAGTGATCTAAAGAACGTTTCATTGTTCACTTCACGTTTCAGTTGTGGTTTAATCCTCTAATTAGATAATATAGCAGACTTCAAACGTTAACCCTGTCGGCACTTGCGTGGAGCCCTCTATAGGTGCAGGCACCCAATTAAAAAAATATTTTAAACAGGTTTGAAACAGGCTATGGTTGCGAAGCGCTTGCTTGCAGTCTTCATCGTGACCTGCACAATAGGTCTAGCTGTTGTGTTGAACCTCTTCCAATTACACGTGCATAGTGTTATTCCTTGCCTTTGTTCGTTACAGACAGAATCATCAACAGAAGGTCCTCTATTGGAGACTGCATTTGTGCAGGGGGACTGACATTCTGAAATTTGACAAAAAATGCACTGATTTATAGTGTTTCATATTTCACCTTTGGGGGATTTGTAGCTTTTTTTGGGGGGCTAATTCCACCAAAGCCCCCATGGCGACGGGACTGGTTACCAACAGACGTCTATGTCGAAAACTGTATTACCAAACCATGTCAGCTGTGACATATAGGCCGTTTAGATGCTCAACAGTGATTGCGTCTTACGTTCGACGGTTATTGCGATGAACAACTTCATTCAGTGCAACTATTGTCAAGCTGCAGCGGAGTAGCCAGCCCAAAATATTTTGGGGGGCAAACTGTTTGATTTTAGGCGAATGACACCATTTTGTTTAGAAAAACGCCTCTCAAAGCACAAAATGACTAAATTTTCTAAAAATGTTGGGGGGGCATGGCCCCTTCCCCCTCCCTGGCTACGCCTATGCCAAGCTGTACAACCGTTTCGACTAACGTTCTTTTTAATTAAAAGCATTAACCACAATCATATTTGAACATATCGTTTACCCTTGCGTTAGGTTTTCAGACTAAGGTGCTTGCCTCAAATTCATCAAAATGAGAGCAACACCTTTTTTAAGCTTTTCTTGTTGAAATAACTTTTTCTATGACTGCCAATGTTTAAAGTGCACCATTGAACAAAGGCGACTTCACGAATACCACGTTGCCTATCGGCTGGCTCTTAGTCACTCTGCTTGCACTTGAAACCTACAATCTGAGCTCAAAGTTACCTACGAAAATGCACCAACTGCACTTCCCCGATTCAAGAACGTCATTTTCCGGCACCATTATGTCATGCAGAAAACAGCAGATATAGTGAAACTGAGAAAAGTCATCTTTGTAAAGTTCTTCACTTCAACCGCCAAAACTTGTTGATAGGTCAACCTAATGACTGGGGTACAGCTTGTGGCAGGTATTGAAAATATCGAACTGAACATTCAAAATAGCATGAGATGTGCCAAGAAATGTTTTTTTCACAATTTTGGCGACAGCAATTAGCGGCATGCCAGCGCCTGAAATATGCTTCTTACCGGGGCAGTTTAGGCGAACGATCTTGCCCAAGGAGCGCCACGGCGAGTCACTCGGTGTCTGTGAATTGTTTACACAACCTTCCAATTGAGAGGCGGACACTCTATCACTGGGCTATCGCTGCCCCAGTATGGGGCGCCATTTGTAAAAATATTATATGTGACAGATTTAGCACAAAACCTGCTATCTCTGGTAGAGATAGCTATCTCTGCATGCAGAGATCTTATCTGAGGCAGAGATAGCTGTCCGCGCCCCCCAGGCCCCCCTTTTGCTAAGCCACTGGTTAGGGGGGAGCCAATAAAGAGCATATTTTGTCATTTTGTGCTTTTAGAGGCGCTGTCTCAAACAAAATGCTGTTGCTTTCATGTTTTGCGTTTCATATTGCTAGAATTTGTACTATGTTCCTAACTGATTACAATTTGCTCTTTAATTTCTAACTTGTGCACCTATTCCATTTGTTTATGTGGCCTACATACTGAAGAAAAAGACGCACTGCAATGTCTTTCAACTGTGGTTTGAGTAATGCAAAAATTGGCATCGGTATCGTCAATGAAAAATGAAAAGTATCAGTATCCGTCGAAACTTTTGCTATTGTGTCGAAAGGTGTACCAGTTAAAAATATCCTTGCCTCAGTTGAAGACAGATTACGAAGCATTTCTCCCAGTGAGGCTGACTTTATTCGTGGCAAATTGGTTTCAAACATACGAGACAAAAAGCAAAGTAAATCAGTTTTGGCGTTGCAACAGTTAAAGACATATCCAAGTATAATAATCACCAAGGCTGACAAAGGTAACATCACCACAGTCTTAGACAAGACGTTGTGACCACAGCATTAACAAAATGCTTGATGATCTAGAAACTTACAAACATCTTTATATCAACCCATCCGCATCCAAAGCCAAAGATGTCGATAAATTTTTTAACAACTTGCCCGAAACCAAAAAGATCACAAAAGAAACAAGCTTTAGACTGAAAGCCTCAGATGCCACAACACCCGCCGTACGGACTACCGAAATTGCACAAAAAACAGATTCCCCTACGACCCATAGTGTCCTTCACAGACTTACCTACCTACGACTTAGCTAAGGAATTATCCTCGCTACAAAAACCACTTATTGGAAAATCAAAACATCAAGTAAAAAACTCCTCAGACTTCGCATCATCAAGTATTACTAATGAATTACTCCAAACTGATGAAATAATGGTCTCGTTCGATGTTGTATCTTTGTTCAGAAATCGTTCCAATTCACTTGACATTAAACATGTCCAAACAACGCCTTCAATCCGATCCTGAACTGAGTCAACGCACAAGTTTGTCCTAATTGGACCTAATTTGAAGGACTTTAAATTTTCTTAAATCCAAGAAATTTTACTTTTTGAGGAAAACGCAACAAACAAATTTTGTAACAACCGTGTGTTCTCCCGTTTCATCAGTATAGTTGCGAATGGAAAACGTCAAAACGTCAAAAAAACCTTTGCAGGCTCTCCACGTTTGTGGAAAAGATATGTAGACGACACTCTTGTGACCCGGAAAAAATCAAACTTGCCCGAGTTTTTCACCTATCTGAACACGATAGGGAGCTCCACTCAATTCACGATGGAGCAAGAAAAAGTAAAATGTCTTCAGTTTGTAGAATTTTTGATCAACCGCTCATCAAATCGCCACTTATTGCCACCCGTCTAATGGAAGCCAACCCATTCAGACAGATGCCTCAACATTAGATCAGAACATCTATTACAGCTGTGTCCAACCCAAATGGCTTACTGGGCCAAAAATAATGTCACTATCTTAACCAGGGCCGCTAATTGAATAACATATTAATGAGGGCCGCACACTGAATGGCCTACTTTGATCTTCGAAAACTAAATTTACCTTAAGCTAATGACCTGAAAGCGTTCGAATACTAACTGCAATGGTAACAGACGTGATAAGGCGGTACTGAGGACCACCTGCAACAAAAAGGTCAAATTCAACATTATCAAAACAAGGACAAGATGTCAGTACGTAGGATGATTTTACTACAGCGAAAACCTAAACTGAGCCGCACAAAACTTTCGACTGGGCCGCATGCGGACCGCGGGCCGCGGGTTGGACATAGCTGATCTATTACAACATAAACAATCAGTGGTTGAAACTCTTTTCAAACGGCCTAAAAAATTTCCTCTACAGCCCAGGAAATGAACAGCGAAATGAAGCATGTGAAACGGACTCTCATGTTGAATTTTTACCCCAAATGGATGATTCAAAACAAAAAAAATAAACAACACAACGGATTTTCTGAGTTTATATCTAAAGTTATTTTACCGCACACAATTAACTTGGGAGAGACTTTAAAATAGTTGTGGAGAAATATCGTGTGTATGAACTATCTTCAAACCTACAATTAAAGCAAGCACAATCCTATCTTCAGGAAAAATATCGTACTCGGCAGCAAATGTCGAGGTGTAGTCTATGAATTTCCAGGACACAGCATGCACATTATTCAACACGCAATCTCCAGCCTTACTCTTTGTGCAATGTGTCACTGTAGTGAACATAAATTATTATGAGCGCTCCAATTACGAGACTGGAGCAAAACACGGCACTAAAACGCTAAGACAGAGCAGTTCATAACTGCAAAAATATCCGGCAACGCGTATATTTTTGTAGAACACCCTCGGTGCTGCGTCAGCGCTGTTCACAATTGCAAAATATAAGGCCGCGCATAAAACAGTGGAGTAAAACACACACAAGGCCACGACAGGGAAGTTCACAACTGCAAAAGCAGCAGGCTGCGCGAATGTCTCGTCGACTAGCAATCGAGCAGAGAATGTATGCGGCTGGGATGGCGGACACCCAGGGTTGACAGTTTGAAATTTGCTGAACTACACAAGAATTGAGAATGCGCATAAAGCACGCAAGAAAACGTGCGTTTTTCATTGTGTGACTGTTTAACGTACAACTACTGGGGGGAGAGAAGAGATACGGGTTCGTGTGACCCGTTATGATCAATCCGCCTCAACTGCTAATTATATTGACGATTCTCGAAATGATGCATATGTTGCAAGCACAGACGTGCGGCTGTATTAGCGCGCACCTAGTGTTGCCACATCAAAAAACGAAACGGGAACCTAGTGATGCAGCCAAAAATCAGCTAAATCAACCAATTTGAAATAGGACAGTTTGAAATTTGGCTCAGAAAATCAATTAAACGTCCATGATTATCTTTCAGTTTTTAGTATGATTTTCCCTTGATCGCACGATCTGGAAAAAGTCACGTTACTATCAGTCTGATTGGGTGTGCTGCGCGGCACACTTGGAGTATAGGCCCCTGGTATTGAAGAGTGTGAGAATTGCTGGTATAGTGGATGCACCTTTCAGCATTACGAATTGGCGTTCTTAACTAGCAGTTGCTTTCTCTACGTGCGGGCTGGTTTGTGTCAACTTGTGAGTTTCCGCCAAGCGAATTTCGCGTGTGCGCCCTCGACTTGAGCGCAGATTAGGTGCTCTGACATCGTTTTGCAAGTCGAAGCTTCGCGCTGTATGCCGTAGACGCAGACCACGTTTTGAGAGCCTGTTTTCGTCGTGCCTCGCATGCGGTGGCCTACACGTTTTGCTATTATGCCGGCGTGACATCGACGAAGCATTTTCTACTGCTGCTCATCGGAAACGTTTTGTAAATAAAGATTAGTGCGCCAGGAAATATGTGAAAACCAACTTCAGAATGGGTGAGAACGCTTTGCTTCGCTTTGGCAACTTAAAATGTCAGGCAGTTTAGGTCGCAAGACTAAAAAGCACTCATTAACCGACTAAGCTGCCTTGTTGTTAGTAACGTTTTGGGAAAACCAGCAATTCTACACGCAAGACGACCTTCCTCACAAGCAACCTCTACGCCTGGCAACACCCCAAACCCCTACATTGGCATTTGAATACACGTAAAACTACGTAAAACTAGTAAAACTAGTGTTGACAAAAAAACAAGTTTCGAAAAATTAAATCCATGCAGCATGTGTTTGTTGCCTTACAGTAGGAAAAATCACCTAGTTTCTGCATTTTAATTTTTGTAATTTCACTCTTTGGATGCCCCCCTGGCCGTGATGCCCGGGGCCGTCACCCCGTTTGCCCTTCCCCTCTGCACGCCACTGCATGCTGATGACGAAGTTGATAAATTTTGTTGCGACTTCGCACCTCTTCCACTTCTCGAAGCCATTTCACTGATATTCGCAGCGAAGCGGTGCTTGCACCAATCAGTCGCAGGAGTTCCCAAAGACCTCATCGATACCAGACATTGCACATGAAGTGTTTTCACTACTTGCATAACTTTCTTTAGCACGAATGTATCTGTCAAACTTCTTTGATTCTGCTATATGCAGTCATGTTTCACTCCAGAGCTTAGACTTTGCACACCTTTCACAGACTTTGCAAATCTCGGGTCCATTGGTTAACTTGCTCAAGGACACCTCTGCTTTGAAATAATTCGAGCATTACTGCTTAATCAATCTACTGTTGACTGGTGCGCGAAAATGTAAAAAAAATATTACAAGCCTATTACATCCCTTCTTGCGTCTCTGAATGGTAGAAAGGCGAAGAGCTCCAACTATCTGTGAAGCCGAAGTAGAAGTACTGCTAAGCTTTGGTAAATCCATCACGTAAGTTACAACCCATTACGGATCAAACGTATGTAAATACCTTTATTACTTTTTCCTTTGTTCCGGGATACCTTGGACGTCAATTGATGACTCATTTGTGTTGTGTCCTCAAACTAGCAACGCCTCGATTCCCATTCAGGAATGGGCGAATAACGTTTTAAACCTGGTGTTTTAGGGAATCAGCTGCGTCAGTGATACGTACAAATAATGTGCAAAATAAATGCACGCTGTCAAACGTTATTTTTGACCTACGGGCTTAGTTCCTCTTGTAATCTGACGGTGGTTGATTATTGAAATTGCGTTTGCAGCTTTCCATGGAAGAGCTTCCGAATTCCAGTAACATACGTTTCTAATGTACATTGCTGCTTTTATATAATACCAAGAATTACTCAAAGGTCAAGGCGTGTTCAGATTCTTTGGACGTTTGTACGAAACGCCGGTCTGCTATAAAGGTTTGAAAAACATGGCAAT
>Ga0210059_1009225_pt1 | contig 15443 bp, 8 predicted proteins | sample Ectturendosymbi2_FD_188042 | JGI IMG/M metagenome (GOLD analysis project Ga0210059, IMG submission 188042) | Ecteinascidia turbinata endosymbiont from Florida, USA - Sample 2 (SPAdes) (version 2) | ecosystem: Host-associated > Tunicates > Ascidians > Unclassified | place: Key West, Florida... | reverse complement strand
CAACAGTCTACATTTCCCTTGTAACGTTGCATGGTACTATTACGAAACAACAACGTTACTGCCTTGTCTAAATAGGGCCTGCGCAGTGACATGAAACAATCCACGTTTTTGAACACTCGAAATTGATATTGCGTCGAACGCACGTGTTTCGGAATTTCCTCCTCTGGCAGTGCCGGCTCTAATGCTGTCAGAATCTCATACACTGCCACGCACACGCAGGAGCTGTTTTGTAATATTTCGCTTCATGGCGAGAGGACAGTCTCCAATCACGATCGTTTAGTTTTGCAGTTTCGGGCTAATTTTATCCGCTGTTTACACCTACTAGGTTATGGCAAAATTAAGTAAGTTTAGGCTTTCCTCAACGTCACGCCAAGTAACGTGAGTTCGTTTCCACTGAAACTATATTTTTATAAGCAACTTCTCATCTTGAAAGGCGCGACAGCTAGCCTCAAAAATTGTGGCCGCATTATCTGAACAAAATATCAGTCAAGTGTCGTATTTCGAAAATAGCCTTTTCAGAATTAAGCAGTTGACGATGTTGTTTGCTGCGCAAGAAGTCCTACATTGATTTCGAGAAACTCACTTTTACATTACGATACAAAGTAATCAGAGCAACTGCAATTCAGTCGTTCTTCTCCGCAGTGATTTTGCAAGTATATTTATAACATCCCCATCTCGGTAGACAGCGCGCTCCACAGACGCAGTTGTGCAGCTGGTTGTCAGTATCTTTTATAAGTGTATGTATGTTTGGATAAACAGCTCTCATTGCTGTACGATTGGGACAAGTGCTAGACCGAATCTTGCGCCTACACGCTTCACGACGGCACTGCGAACTTTTGTATTTTGGGGACATTCCAAAGGAAAACACATTTCACATTTCATCGCCGAAACATCCATCGCCGAAACGGCGGCGCCGAGCTGTCCCATTCCGCCCAATAGTTGCGCATATAACAGCCACATAATAAAAAACGAAAGTTTTCTTGTGTACTTTATGCTCCCTCTCAATTCTTGTGTAGTATAGCAAGTTTCAAACTTTCTGACATTTCTGCAGTTGTGAACTGCCCTGTCGTGGCGCTGAATGTGCTTCACTCCACTGTTTTCATGCGCAACCTTATATTTTTGCAATTGTGAACTGCGCTGACGTAGCACTGAGTGTGCTCTCTCCCCGGTCTTAACGCGTTGTCGGATGTTTTTGCAGTTATGAACTACTCTCTCCTACAGCGTTGAGTGCTGCGTTTTGCTCCGGTCTCGTTACTTGGAGCGCTGATTTATGTTCAATACAGTGACACAATGTACAACAACGAGTAAGGAGAGTGCGTGTAGGATAATATACATGTTGTGTCAACAAACTTCGCCGAAACGTTGGTTCGCAAAAGTGAATATGACGTTATATTATGACGTCACAAAAAGCGTATATCTAACAGCCATGACCACTATACACCTGTGCCAGATTAGCTATGAGGCCCGGGCCTCAGGGCCCCTGCAATCAAGGGGTCCCCAACGTGAAAGCTGGCATTCAATACAATCATAGCTTGCTTGCGAACTATGGTTGTTGCCCAACGTTCAATGCAATATACACACTAAGCGTGCAAGTGCAACAGGAAAAAGCACATTACAGGCGCTGGTGACATCATAGAAGAACGGTATGGCATCTTCCTCACGACGCAGAGGAAAAGGGTAGGACACAAAATATGTTACGATGCACTTCGAATACGATATCAATTGATTTGTGGAGTTCTTGATGAAATTATAGAAGACAGCAGTGAAAAAGCTGAAACGAAGGCCAAGCCTGCAGGCATTAGCAACATGTTCGGAAAATGTAAAATTGGCTTTTTTACTGAACTTTGGGATTGCGTTCCATCTCGTTTTTACGCTGCAGATAAGTTACTGTAAAGTGTAAGCGTATCTCTGAATATCGTTGTGAAAACGCTACTGTCACTAAAAGAATTTTCACTTCATTTAAGAAGACAATTTGGCAACTTTGAGGAATTGGAATAGAAAGAAAACTGGTAAAAGTGACTATCAAGCCGAAAGACGACGAATCATACCAGGTGTCGTAACTCAAAATTGACTAGTGTGTGCTTTCCTGCAGAGATTAGGTTAGAGCTAATACATTTTTTCCAACTGTGGATCAGTAATCGCTTTAGATTTCTCTGAGCTTGGAAGAGATACAGCGAACATTGATGACATGCTGGTAAGAAGCTTGCTGTTGTTTATTCCAATGATATTGACGAACATTCAGCTGGAAGTGAATTGCTCCAATTCTCTAATTTTGTTAAGTTACGTGTCGACGAAAAACAGGGAGATGAGTCGCTCGAAACATTTATTAATCGCCTAATTCAGGAAGGAAACCTGATATCACTTTTTCCAAACACTGCTATCATTCTGCGTATAAATCTTTATTTAAATGTGCTCATACAGCAATGGCGACAAGCCATTTTCGAAACTGAAACGGATAAAGAATGAAGTCAGGTCATCAAAGTCACAGTAACGTATTTAAATCATTTGCCGTTGATGATTATTGAGAGAGAAATATTACGAAAACAAAACTGTTGCAGCTGATACATGAATTTTCTTGCAAAAAAGCACGCGAAGTACTATCATATTTTAATTGTCTAACATGGTGGGAAAAACTGATAACTTTTTCATATTCCCGAGTTAATGATAGTACAATCGTTTACGCATTACATATCTACCTTTTTCATTTGATGTTGCAGAGTGTGTTGTTTCGAGTGATGAACACGAGTATTATGGGGACACCACGCGACATTCGTTTTTATTGAAAAGATAGGGATCTTCGAAAAATTGTGCCTCAGGGCCCCTGAAAGCCTCATCTGGCACTGCCATACATCACTGCTCCATACTAGAATTGGGAAGGGAGGCATACAATCATGCAGTCGTCCCGGGCATAGACCTCTGCACGCTACTGATATCCGTATGGTATATTATGAATCTACAGAATCCTAAGGCAAAATAATGCAAATCACCAACTTATGCGCGATTTAGTGGAACTGCTTTTGGACTAAACCGAAATCATACCTGCTGTGTATTTATCGTCTCACAGGTGTTTGTCTGAAGAGAGCGGACTCGGAAAGCGCTGCTCAGTTCATCGTGAACTGCCCTATCGGATGTCTGTCGAAAACGAGTAGATTGTGGGGAACTGACGTGTACACGTCCGATTCGTACGTATGCGCCGCTGCAATCCACTCGGGAATCATAACAAGTGAGTTAAGGACACTGATAGTCTGAAATCAGTTGAGATCTAATGGACACAATAAACCGGTCTATACATCTGGACGATAGTCGATGAAAACAAAACAACTTCATAAGTATTTGAGGACAAACAAATATTTGAAGAAATATAATAGAGTCACTCCTCCCTAAAAGCTTTTCCGTAATCGTTAAACCACAATTTAAAATGTCGAAAAAGTATGTATTGTTATTTTTTCCTTAATAACCACATGCAAATCAATTTCTGCTATTGAAGATTTCAGATGTATTAGACTTACTCAGTGCAATCTTAACAGTAAAAATGCGATTTTATCACACGTACTAGTTTTAGATAAAAAGCAATACAACTTCGTAGTCTTTTCGAGGAATTAAGTAAAATTGACCACGTTTTGCAATATTATGGTGCTGAATCACTGCTATAAACGTTTGGTCAATTTTTAGCTGAACACCAAATCATAAAATAACGATAATAAACATGTTGGTGCACTCTGTACCATGCACTGACAACGAACATGTGTACGAAACCTGTCGGAGATGAATATTTACGACGTTACGCGCAATGAAAGTGTCACCTGATACAAGCTACTAACCTAGACCTACCTTCGGGTTTAGGGATATAGGGGTTGGAGGGTTAGGGGATAGCGACAGGTTTATGGATAGGGTTAAGGTTTATAATGTTGGGAGTTAGGGGTTAGGGATGTGGGATGTGGGTTAGAGGTAGGGTTTAGGGATATGGGTTAGGGATAATGCGTAACTATGGATATGGTTTAGGGGTTAAAAACCCGGGTCCGCTTTTTCACGAATTTGTGACTAAGGATCCGAAACAAAAATGCAGATTCCTGCTGGAGTCAACTACGGCACCCCGGATCTTTGCCAACCTCTGTCATAAATTGTTGTTACCAGCCATCTGCGGATGACCGGTTACCAGCCCTAAGGACACAGTTCTTCTTAATCTCATGAGCGTTGCCGCCGCCATGTTGTGGCTGTGCATAGGTGGTGGAGGTAGGTGTACCTTGTATCAGGTGACATTTGCACTGCGCGGAACTTCCTAAATACTGATCTCCGACGGGTTTCGTGGATAAATTCTTTAACAGCGCATGGTACTGACTTGCCCAGATGGTTTTTTAACAAGTTTCCGATTTGGTGCTCAGCTAAAAATTGACCAAACGTTTTAGTAGAAATCTAGTGTTTCGAACTGAAACGAATTTGCAAGCGTTTTGAAACCTGTAAATCAGTGAGCCGTGACACGCTGGTTTCAAGAAACACACCATTGCTGCTCATCGCTAAGGCGACATAAGAACAAAGCGATTGAGTTTGCTTTGATATTTAAAAGATACTGGAGGCTTCATCACTGTCTATAAAACTCCCGGACAAGTATCTTATTCTGGTACAACGCGATTTGGAATAACCAGCAAAACTTACGGTTTATGGAAATCGTCTTTTCAATTCACAAGACCAACAGTACAAGGTAAATACAGTGATGAAACAGCAATAAAAATCAAATTTGTTTTGTAATTAACAGTGAAAATTGTATAGCTGATTTTAGCATCTTTGTGTTTTTCTTAATGGAAACGGAGTGAAAGTGAATTATTGATAAATGTATGGCGCAGACGGACAGACATTTTCATTCATTATCTGAAAAAATCAGATATCAGCGGGAGGAGATTGACGCAAGGTCTTCGAGTCATCCTCCCCCGCGAAATCCAAAGCCGAAGAGCACATAGAAAACAAGTAATATTTCACAAAATTCTAGACATACATGGGCAGCGACGGTAACATAAGTACAAATACAAGACGCGCACACTTACTGTACAGGCAAGCGGAAAAAAATAAATTTTTTACAATGCATCTTAGGAGCAGTCAGAAAACGCAAGGAGCACAGGCTGAAGGCATTCACGAGCATAAATCCCTGCAAAGCAGACATATTACGAGACCCCAATCCTAATACTGAGAGGATGTTTAATTGAGTAGTTCTTGCATAACCAACAGAATCGAAAATTACTGGCTTCTTTAAAATCTATTGGAACATCATTCCATATTGTGGGTCCCCGAAAATATGTGTGACGTTGTTCATTAAGTGTCCTAGCTAGGGTAATTTTATAGTTAATTTGGAAGTTTGTCCAGTTTCTCTGACTTTAGTAGTAGCAGAAATTTTGAAAACGTTTATGACAGTGCTTTTCAACCTGTGTGACGTCACGCACTGGTCCGAATGACAAACATGGTGCGGATGAAAAAAAACTGTTGTGTTCTTGTAAACGTATTTTAAATAGCCTCTCTGTATTGATTCACCCTGTTGTTTTTTCGTAAAACATGATGCCGCGCACAACGAAAAATTGACAGATATTGCACTCATATCTCGATAGATTGAACATCTCAACAGAGAAATATCGTGTTGATCTCAGCAGTGATGTCTAGTACTAGAGGTCACGACAGAGTCACGACGACGAGCATCCAATAATCAGGAATCCATCAATCAATAATTATCTGCTGTTTTTACGCGAATGTTGTTAACATCAGCTTAGTTTACCTACCTAATCCCAGCCAGGCTTAGTAGGGTAAATAGTAAATGCACCATTCCTTTAATAAATATCCAGAACACAAAAACAAGTCGGTTTCATTCTTCAAACGAAAAACACTACGATTTGTTGAAGAGCTGCGACAATTTCAGCAACAGTTGCCGGCACCCTCGGATCAGTGTCTCGTATTGCCATCACTAAAGTGGCTCATATCCTTATGTCCTTCGCATGGAAGTCATTCACTCTGGCAGAAAGCGTTATAAAACCCTGCATGGAGATAGCAGCACGAGAAACTCATGGAGGAACCAATGGCTGTACCGAAATTTGTTCTGGAGGGGCAGGCAATGACGTTGTCAGTCACTGACGTCTTTCTAATAGTTGAAATTTGATTCAAAGCATCAGTAAAAATCTTAGCAAGTTTGTTTCGGAGTCACCATGGCCTCTTCGGCATCATTGTGGTTGCGCCACTGGCTGTGACCGAAGTAAAAAAACTGCCATTGTCCGATATTCCATGCAAAGGGGGTGTGCAGCCAGGCCCACAACCGAGGGGGGCAACCGGGCAATTGCACCACCCGAAGTTTTCAAAAACATGTTTAGTTGTTAGGTACAACAACAAGTTATAACCATTTTGCCTCCACCTGAAAATATCAGCTGGTTGCTGCCCTGCGTTCGTTAGTGGCTGGATCATTGAAAAACGAACTTTAGCCAATCTTCGTGATGCGCCTTGCTTCGGGACTCAATTCGATGAAACCACTGCTCTTAGCAATGATCGCTCGTTACTTAGGCAAGCTCAACCGATTGCATATGTTCGCGTTTTTGACAAGGAACGCAAGGAAATGGCCGATCTTTAGGCCGATCATCTGTTTTATATTTATACTGGCATAGCCACCACTGCAGCCAGTATCTTTGAAAAATTGGCCAATAACTTTTCGGAACACGGTGCGACGTGGTTGAAATGAAAAACCGTGCCCATGAACGGTGCGAGGGCGATGGTCGACATTTGAAATGGCGTTTTTGCGCTCCTACAACAAGTTGAACCAGAAGGTTGTGAGTATCCAGTGTGTCATACACCGTGAAGCATTTGTGGCCAAGAAGGAGGCAATGAAGAATAAATTACCAACTAGCTGATGTTATTTCCGATGTTATCAAAATTGTGAATGCAATGCAGAACAGCCGTAAGAAATGTCGTGTGTTTGATGAACTTGTCGCATAAGTGAGAGGGGATGCACATCTTGTTTATCATTCTGAAGTGTGATGACTCTCTCGTGAAAGAGTGGGTTAGTGGAGGGAGTGTGCAATGGAATTTGCAACAGTTACTTCTTGTGTGGTTTTATGGACGAAAAGGTCATAAAGCTCTTGTATTTCTCTATTTGTTTGGCTTGCTGGACTAGCCTATCTGGTGACATATTTAACCTCCAGCAACTCTTTAAATTTGAGGAATTGACATAGTCGAATGGACCTCCAAAATCACTTTGTTAAAGTATGTAATTCAAACTTTCGAAAAAGAAATCTACAACAAAAACCCGATGAGTTTGAAAACCCTGCAGACGTTCGATCATGTCCACGTGCAAGTGGGAAGAAACAGAATCTGGAGCAGAATATAATCGAAACAGCCAGCTCCCATTTACACAGTCTGATTGATAATTTTGAAGCTTACTTCCCCATACAACAGGCTACAGAATTGCAATCAAACCTGTGGATTTTGAGTCTTTTCGGCGAACAGCATCCACCGGGGCATTTGGGCACAAATCCAAAAAACGGCCGATGTCAACAAGCTTTCATTAGCCGTGGAAAACACGCTGAATTCTGGGTAAGAGCCCTTGATGGTCCTCGCAAGACCTCGAAATCCAAACGCTCGACGTTCTTGTGCAAAATCCAACCAACTAATTGGCCGAAAAAGCGTTTAGTACTCTTGTAATTGACTGATATCAAAACAGGAAACAGGAGTTGTTTTCTTGGTGGGACACTAGATGACCTAAAGCGAGGAACGTTGGGGCAAGGTGTTGTACCAAACTGGTCTAAAATTGCAAGATATATTCAGCAACAGCCAAGCCATTAGTATAATTACATACTTTGAATAAAAAAATGATGATGTTCTTTACACATTTTTATGTTTATGATTTTATAGTAGTCATTCGCTATTTTTGTTATTTAAAAATGTCCACATCGTTTTTAAGAGTCTAATCCGATTATACGGCTATTCTTCAGCAACGCCAGTTGGTTGTGTGAATGAAATTTTTGTTGAACAAAAGAGTGTGGAAGGTCTTTTAAAAGGTTGTAAAGCACTGGTTTATGATATAATCAGGAAAGATATTGCAATAAATTTTGTACATATGTTTTGCTAATTCACAATTGTAGATTCCTTTGATCTGTAGTACCCGTGCTGAATATACAATAGATCTTAGTGCAATACGCTCTTTACGATCAACTTTGAGTAGACTACGGATAGCTCTATTACTTAAGTTTACTAGATCAGCAATACTTGACCAAGTGGCTGTAGCCCAATTCAAAAGGCCGTAATTTAGATGGGAGTATACCAGAGAAAAACAAACCATTTTTAATAAATGCACATCGACGAAAGGTTAGAGTTTAAATAAAACGCTGGTTCCACTCGCGACTTTTTACCTTAGTTTTCTAAGTGGGGGATCTACGTAAAGTGTAGAGTCAATAAGGATCCCTAAGATTTTAACAAAATCTAAATGGGAGATAGTTTGCTGAGAACAAGATATATTTATACTGCGTATTTGGCATTTACCACCGAAGAGAATACAATATTTTTTTTAAGTTGATCGACAGTTTGTTTGCTTGCATCCAGGCTACAGTATTGCTTAACGCACTGTTGACATAATTTCATGTGCACTCGCACTTGATAAAGTTAATGTAGTGTTATCAGCAGATAGTGACTTATTGAATTTAGCTATGGAGGGAAGGTCGTTTGTACAGAGCAGTGGTATTCAACGTGGGCGAAATCGCCCCCAGGGGGCGATTTTATGCGTTATGGGGATTTTGTGGCTTAGCAGATTTGGGGGCAATTTCAGTTTCCATGGGGGACGTTTCTGCATGTTGAAATCTACTAAATTTTGAAATGATTTCAAAAATAAAAATAACATTTGTTACTTTGGAACTAAATCATTTGATGCACTGTCGACTCTATGGTTGGTAACAAAGGTTATAAAACACGTCATATTCCTTTGGTAACGTACCAGTCAAAACTAACATCGTCCTGTGTAATGCTTCACTGCACTAACTATCCACGGCCACTGAGAGCGTCACTCGTTGGGAGTCAAGTACTGCGATTGTGACGAAGATGATGATTTTGCAGGAATTGTTGAATCTAATGTCTAACAAAAATGAAAGAGTAGATAAACTGTTGCACTGAGTAGTTTGCTAGGTTGGTTAATCCAGTCTTTGCATAAGCAGCGTCAGAAAGAGGGACCAGAAGCACTAACATTTACCAGTCTGTATACCTCAGCATGCGCGGAATTTCGGACGTTTCTTGCAAAGTATGCGTTTGTTCGTATTATTATACTTATATTGGTTGGAAACGAGCAACATTGATATAGCTATTGGAATATACCCGATCGGCCAAACTGCATTTTTTAAAGAAGAAAAACTTCAGCTTCTTCGAAGATACTAAAACTGGCCCAAAAATCATGAACTTGCACCACTAAATCACCGCATCAACTTTCTCAGCGATCAGGAATATTAATCACCAGTTGCTTTTACGTTTAGCCTGATATATGTTTCGTCGCCAACTGTCACAAATCCCTCCAACCGTATATGAAAATTGCCTCGAAACAAGACTTCATAGCTTAGTATGTTCTGTTGTAGAGACGTTGGAAATATGACTGTGGCGATATGATTTACGTAGCAATTAATGGTTAGTGAAATTAATTAGAGATAGCCGTAAATTGTAAAACGTGCTGATCGTGTTTTTCAGTCAGTTCGGGTGTTTTGCTGTGCAATATGAATATACCGGTAGATGTAGGCTACTTTGTTCATTTGACTCATGACAGACTCTCCAAAATGTGAGAATAATTCAACCCACAGATCTTCAACGTTATCGTCATTAAGATAAATCCGGCCGTTCTCGAAATATTAACTCAGATTTTATCTACAACCCCGCACCACAGGCGTTAGTGAGGGAAATTTTATAAATAAAGCTATAGCCTTCAATACTAACCATGAGGTGCTTATCACCAAAAAGTTGTTTCACTTATAGCAATGATATCTGAAAAAGCAGATGAACTGTTTAACAAATCCGTAATGTTATTGAAATTTTTAACTAGACTTCTGGTATTAAAATGTGCTAGAAATAGATTTTGTTAATTAAGTATTGGAATTGTGCTAAATTGTACATTTTACAAGACTCACAACGCTATAACGTTAATCACCGCGGCTTGTGGTGAGATTTATTAAGTTCGTGTAAGTTTGTAAGCTTCATTGAGTGCATTTAGTTGAGTAAGACGTAATATCTAGTTCTAATTGTCCGCAATTGGTGTTGTGCGATTTTTCACTACAGTATTTCTAATTGTCGCAGTTGGTGTTGTGCAATTTTTCACTACGGTTGTTTGAATTCTCTGATCTTATTTTAACCTTTCATCATTTCACCTATTAGCATTGCTTGCAGATGTAAGAAGTGATGATGCGTCGTGTTACGTGAAATCGATTTCCTTTTAAAAATTTGCGATTGATTCCTTGCTTGTTTAACCTGTGGAGTGAAGTTGCTTGAAGGCAATAGCGCATTTGATAAAATCTAATACATCTGCAGTAGCCATAGCAATACAAAAAAATCGTAGGTATATACTGAATGGGACGTTTAACTGTTGTTTAGATGGTAAAATAAACAAATTCAGCGAGCTCAGAAACAGAGACGTTGGCATTTTGTAGAATTCAAGAGGTTTAAAAAGGGAAGACGGTCTTTTAAAATATTAATTGCTTAGTGAAAATAACAAATGGAAGCTATTATCATCACGTACTCGAGTTGCAAACTTGTCGCATCTACAATGGGGATTGGTAGTACACAACTTAAATCAATGCAAAAATTAGATCCAAATTCAAGAAAGAATTATTATAAGAAAACAATTGAGTATAGGATACGACGCAGTTATTCATAATAAATGAACGATGAGAAACCCAGATTATGCATAACAATGCGCTCTTTTTATCACTGATTTTTTCCTTATTTCGCCAATTCGCTTGTTCACTTGATTGCTTAAAAACTGTACAGTGCATATGATGGCGAGAAGTGTTATTCATCACGCGGTTTCACATCGAAAAACAGGAAAGTTTTCGATTGAGTATTTGACTGCGTGTAAAATTTGCATGTTTAATTCATACAAACGCAACAAAATGCACGTTTGTGGTCACTCAGAGATATTTGACTCACATGTATCGACAAATCTGCCAACATTTGTCAAAACACACTTTGCCCATGGAGCGCTACGGCGAGTCGCTCAGTGGCCATGGATCGAACTCCAACATTCCAACTGAGAGGCGGACAATCTACCATTGTGCTAATTGCTGCCCAAACATTTGTTATAGATACATATATCACAAATATTTATGTCCGCATGGTACATTATGAATCTACAGAGTCCTAAGGCAAAATAATGCAAATCATCAACGTATTAGCGATAGTGTGGAACTGCTTTTGGACTAAACCGAAATCATACCTGCTGTGTATTTATCGTCTCACAGGTGTTTGTGTGAAGCAAGCGGACTCGGAAAGCGCTTCTCAGTTCATCGTGAACTGTCCTATCGGATGTCTGTCGCAAACGAGTAGACTGTGGGGAACTGACGTGTACACGTCCGATTCGTACGTATGCGCCGCTGCAATCCACTCGGGAATCATAACAAGTGAGTTAAGGACACTGAATCTGAAATCAGTTGAGATCTAATGGACACAATTAACAGGTCATATGCATCCGGACAAAAGGTGATAAAAACAAAACAACTTCATAAGTATTTGAGGACAAACAAGTATTTGAAGAAATGTAGTAGAGGCGTTCTCCCTAATACTTTTCACTAATGGTTTTCATCACAACATAAAATTTCAAAAAAGTATTGATACCATTGCCTTAACATCCACATGCAAATTAACTTCTGCTATTGGAGATTTCAGATGTATTAAAATTACTAAGTGCAATCTTAACAGTACGAATGCAATTTTATCACATGTAGACCTACTATTTTCAGATGAAAAGCAATATAACTTCGAAGTCTGCTCGAGCAATCAAGTAAAATTGGCCAATTTTGCAATATCGTGGTGCTGAATCACTTCTATAAAAGTTTTAGTAGAAATCCAGTGTTTCGAACTGAAACGAATTTGCAGGCGTCTTGCAAACCTATGAACCAGTGGTGCCCAACCAGTCGATCACGGTCTACCGGAAGACCGTGGATTGTTCCCAAGTCAACGGCGAGGGCTGTTCGAAAAAATAAAGAAATTTATTTATAAAATAAATATATAAAAAATAAATAATTTTTTTTGCAGTGACTTTTAACTTGCTTTGTAATGAATTGGTGTTAAAACATATTAATGTTAATATTCCCATATAGCAAACCAAACTAACTTTTCTACTGAATGATATGTAATCATTATATTATAAATACAATCATAAACAAACTCTCAAATTTTTGAAAGCGCATAAACTATAAATGGGATGCCACCTCAAAGCGTGTAAATTCAAAATGGGGCTCCCATCTTGCACATCCTGCATACTCACTAAGACCACGACTGTCTACAGGCGCGGTGACGTAGCCAGTCCAAAATTTGGTAGGGGCCAAATAGTTTCACTTTCAGCGAGCAACAGTATTTGTTTTGGGACACCGCCTCTCGAAAAGACAAGATATGCTAGGCTAGGCATTTGGGGGTCCATGGCCCCTTTAGCCCCACCTAGCTACGCCTATGTACAGCAGGCGATGTGCTGCAGCAAATTGAATGCGTGGTGAACCATTGCTGAAAAGCACTTTAAAACCTCTTCATCCACAAATATAGCAAACAGACGTCGAAGTGCATCCGAACGAGAAACGATTTCGATAAACCCAGACACGCTAACGAGAGCATTTTAGTGTCAAATACAAGGCTTTTGACAGCAAGCAGATCCTACGCATGCCAAGTCAATTGAAAGCGAATATCCCATTTCATCAGTCGCTCTTATTGCTCGCTATTCCCTCCCGTGCATACCCAAAACATTGCATTGTGTCCCACTTGAAGCGTTGTAACTGGTGTGATATTTGAAAGATACTGGAGGCTACATCACTGTCTATAAAAGTCCCGGACAATCATCGTATTCTGGAACATCGCGATTTGGAATAACCAGCAAAACGTACAGTTCATGGACTTCGTCTTTTCAATTCAGAAGTCCATAAGTACAAGGTAATTGCAATGATGAAAGCTGCAATAAAAATCAATTTTGCTTACTGAAAAACACGCTCATTTGTGTGTTTGATTCTTTGTCTTTCATTCAGTGGAAAAGAAACTGGTTGAATTAGACTGATTTTTAATGTGTGCTGTAATATTGCACTCTTCCTGTACTTGATTGTGCTACAATTCGCTTTTCTTCGTTGATTTACTGTCAAAACTGTTCAACGTGCATAGCAGAAACGGGGTTTCCAGCCACAGAGTTTGGCACGGAAAATAGATAAAATCACGTAGTAATTCAATGCTATGCGCTGCGTTATCCGCGTTGGTGGAGTGAGTTTCTGCACAATTGCATTGTGTTGGATTCGAAATTACACACCGACATGATCAGTCTCTAGACTTTCGTTTAACCTGCAATTCGATACTCAGGATAAGATCGAGTCATCAAGAAAGAGAACAAGAAGTCTATCTGAACTGACACTGAACAGTGAAACATCAATTGATCTCAGTGAATATTGGCTATTGACTGGAAAGGGAAAAACTTGGCAATTAAGGATCTCAACATGTCCATGTAAAAGACTTGAACAAAACATAAATTGACATTTCGTGTTAAAGTATCCTGAAATTTATATTGTGCATTACTGTATGAAAAATGTTTATAGCCTGTATATCATCATTGTATTTGATCGTTGTGTAAAAGTGTTTTGTATTAAGGGACTACGCATGAGATACACTCTCTTCAGAAAGCTCAAGAATAAGAATCCAATCTTTTTAATATTCTAACTGCATAATCGCACAAAATGTGCTAATCATAAAAAATGTGCTAATCGCACAAAATGTGCTAGTCTCACGAACTGTGCTAGTCTCACAAACTGGGCTAGTTTCACAAAATGTGTTAGTCTCACAAAATGTATCAGTATGGAATTTTACTAGAAACTTTCAATTCGTGTCAACCAATCAAAATTCGACGAGAAGGCTTTCACGTGGAGTCTTCTGAATGGATGGAAAATCTCTGAATGAGACAACGCCAGAATTTCGACCAATTAGAATGCGTGTTGAAAGCAATAAATACCCTTAGAATTTTGGATGAAAATCAGAGAGTGCATACAGTTCATCTGGGCTCGTAACCTCTCTCTAGTGCGGCCAGAGACAATTTCGGTGAATGGGCAAGCTTTTACATTTATCGTTACATAATAGTGTCAGTATCTCAATGACTTTGGTATTAGAGTGCAGACATCTCACTCCGTTGTATTGTACCAGCTTTGCTGATGAACTATGATACGGTGAAACAATGCATTGTATGCAGCTTAGTGTAGTCACTCCTAGTCACCTTGGCCCACCAAAGCAAAGGTAACCACTTTTGTGTGATACCCAGCAATTGTTGCCGGCAACCTTGGATATTTAAACAATTGAGATTTTTTGGCGCCCCCCTATTTGACTGCCCCCCGAAAAAAACGCCTGATCTGGATCCGCCACTGTTAGTGTCGTAGCAAAGTAATTATGACTAAATAATTAACAATTAAAATTTTTCATTCAACATTTAACCAACTCGATTGCTTCAACAGTAACAAGCGATGAAAATGTCCGTCATTGCGAAAAAATTCATATGCAGGCCCGAAATCGTCCCGAAACATTTTGACAAGCTTAACACCGAACCTGGCTGGACCCGAAAAGCCCGGCTAGACATACAAATCCGGTCCAGGTGCTGCCTCTTGACCATGCTCTTGCCATTTGTGACGTGACAAAGAAGCCATTGTTGTGCGAGTTGCGCTTTCGGAACGTGGCTGACAAACATTTTTAATATTGTAAAGTTCGAAATTACATACAATTCTAGTCTATCTGCTGTTGTGGCTTCTCGTGATCAGCGACCACACATATCTCCCATGAGCGCACGTGAGTGCTGCACATTACACTATTGCAGATATACATATTACACTATTGCAGCTTGTAGTGAGCTTGAATGGTAGTTGCAGTATGATTCCAGGAAGGGTCTTTTTACGCTAGGACAGCTGGTGGGATTGCTTTTTTTCTGAAATTCATCCGAACATGACCCCAGAAAAGAAAAGTTGGTTGCCGTTAACAGAAATTCAAGCCAGTATTTCTGTTGGCTACAGCCGACGTCCAATTCTCGACAAAAGCAGCAAGAACAGGATCAAGCCAGTTTCATCACCAAGGGCAAGGTGCTTGCGAAAAGCAAAGCTTGACGCAATCACTGGTGCCACGCTAGTGATTTTTCACTGCACTCTAGGGATTTTTGCAAAGTATGCTTTTGAAGAAGATTGGCTGTTTTTTTCAAATTTTTCAGCCCATTTTAACCCATAAACAATTTATTA
>Ga0210059_1009224_pt1 | contig 15446 bp, 10 predicted proteins | sample Ectturendosymbi2_FD_188042 | JGI IMG/M metagenome (GOLD analysis project Ga0210059, IMG submission 188042) | Ecteinascidia turbinata endosymbiont from Florida, USA - Sample 2 (SPAdes) (version 2) | ecosystem: Host-associated > Tunicates > Ascidians > Unclassified | place: Key West, Florida... | reverse complement strand
GTATATTGCGGCTTGCAACTTCATGGTTTTCATTCAAAATACAGTCGACAAGAAAATAATCCAAAACGTAGACATTGAGGTTTCTTTTCATAATTTCATTTCGCAAAATGTAATCGATGACCTGTGGGCTGTACTGAAGCAATTGGTGGGGTGTCCGCATGTGGGGGTAGGGGTAGCTTGAGATCATCTGGGGCTGGGGTCTTGAGATCATCTGGGGCTGGGGTGTTTTTGTCTTGGGGGTGTTTTTGTTGAAGGTTGTTGAGAGATTCTTTGTTGGGGTTGACAAATGAGCTATTGCCAGATAAAGTTTGAAGGGCGCCTTTGATATTGAAGTCAGATAGCTTCTGATTTACCAGTCTTTTCATGTTTTTGGCTAGGTCATTGTGGGTTTTGGTTGGTGGTGGAGTTGCTTGTCTCGAAGAAGCTTCAGGGACAGGCAGGCAATCTGATTCAAGGTATGTGTTAATTCTTGATTTGATGGAAGAAGTCAAGGAGACCCCTTGTGATCGGGGGCCTGATGAGAGGACTGAAAGGGGAAAACATACCAAATGATGCCAATCAAATGGTGAGTTTGAAGAAATGGCTTTGTTAATGAGTTTGATAAGTCCTTAGGCAAAAGAAGGGTGTGCTGCCTTGGGGATGCGGTGGATAGGGTGGTTGACTGATCTCAGGGATTGAATATAAGTGCCAAAGGAAGTGGGGTCAATCAGGGGGGTGCTCCCGGAGTCATAGTTGGTGGTTTTCAGGGATGTTTGTGGGTTGAGGATGGGGTTGCACTCAGGGGTTGTAGTACCAACCAGGAAATGCTTTGGCATGTTTTCTTGAAATTTTCACACAAGAGAGGTTAAAGGGCTGATTACACTGTGAGCATTGGATTGTCATTTTCTTCTTTGAGCGTGTTTGGCTATGACAATGGTAACAGTGGGTTGGGCCTTGAGAGCTACTAGCCTGTTACCTGTCTGTTGACAAGCATTGGCTACAGTAAAAGGGTACAGACAAGCATTGGCTACAGTAAAAGGTACAGTGTCAGATAGCTTCTGGTTTACCAGTCTTTTCATGTTTTTGGCTAGGTCATTGTGGGTTTTGGTTGGTGGTAGGGTTGCTTGTCTCGAAGAAGCTTCAGGGACAGGCAGGCCATCTGATTCAAGGTATGTGTTAATTCTTGATTTGATGGAAGAAGTCAAGGAAACCCCTTGTGATCGGGGGCCTAATGAGAGGACTGAAAGGGGGAAACAAACTCAATGACATCACCACAGGCAGACACACCGGCACAACAGTATGGGAGCCATTGCTCATAGGAACTGCATTCAATTACTGCTGTTTCTCTGGGTTTATCACTTGAACTGCATTTGCTATTTTGTCCAAGTATTGCAAAGTATGAAGCAGATCATTCATAATTTCACAAGATCAGTAAGGTCCACTACTACTGGTGTCATTGCATCCATAATCATAATGGTGACACCGGTGTTTAAACAAATAGCTTATTAATACTACACACCATGCGTTTCAGCACCTAGAAAACCTTATTCAACTAAAAAAGCCTAAGATATCTCTGAAACTTATTCATGTGTGCTTGGTGGAACATACATAAATGGCAGTATTCCATCATGGTCTGTATAATTTTACTGTGTTTTACATTTCATGTCTGGAATATAATGATAAATGCTACTCTACAAAAAAAAAAAATATATATATATATATATATATATGGTGTCGCAGTTGTCTCTGAATGTCTTTGTCATCTGAGAAATCAGTGTCCAGTATAACTCCCAGATGTTTGTAGTGGTAAACAGATTTTACGTTTTGACTACTGGGGTGACTGCGCTTTTTGCACTCTTAGCGTAATCAGTACATACCGTAATTGCTGATTTGGTGAAAAATGTGTGCGTACTGTAGCCTACATTTGTTGTGATGATGCTGCAAAAGTTGTGTTGCTGACCTAACCGAGCGTTTCCTTTTGATGCGCTCTTTCTATGAGAACGTTTTTCTCTTCACAATACAGTGCTCGTATCCCGGCGAGACTGTCGCTTTCAACGCGCTCTTTCTGCAAGAGCATTCTCTTTGTGTGCCTGGAGGCAATGAGCGGCATGTGGTGAGAATAATGAGAATGGTCGGACTTATACTAGACGAGACCCCACTAACCTAGCCCTAAGCTAATGCTAACCTAACCCTAACCTAACTAACACTAATCTAATGCTAACCCTTAAACCTAACACTAACCTAACGCTAACCCCTAAAGCAAAAGTTCGTAAAGTTTTGAAAAAAGAAAAAAAAGTGGTTCTACAAATTGCAATGTGCAAGCAGTCAGTATTACGAAAACATAATGTGCCAAGTCGAGAGGCGAACCCTTAACCATTGGCATTGTAGAGTTGGAACCTACCCCGTAGGCTGCCAGATCGACGCTGGTTGAATGACAAACTGACCAGTTTATGCGAGGCGGGATGGTTGAATAAATTTTGAAACAAGAAGATCCGTGGGTGGTTCCGTAGCCACTTCCATAAAGTAAATAATGAAATCATTTCAAACAAAACTGTAAACTTCAACGCAAACATTTTAAATCTAGTGTATTTTTCTCAGGTCTAGTGAATTTTTTTATGAATCTCCTAGTGATTTTTGCAGAGAAGCCTGTGGCAGCACTGATGTGACCTGCTGTGCTGAAAGTTGATTCATGCTTAGCACAAATTTTTACAAACTCCATAAAAATTTCAAAAATTGATAGTGTTGTTTCGAAAAATTTCCCGTGAGCATGTCAGATTTCCCGGGAATGACATTTCTAAATTCCCTGCTTTTTCCTGGCCTGGTGAGGAAGTGCAAAGCATTACGATAGATTTGAACAGCTAAATGGTCATAGCTTTGAAAATATGTTGCTGCTAGCAGAAAATAATTCTAAGCAAAAAAGATGGCAGTGAATCAGACTTGGACAACTAGAATTTTTTTAGCTTTTCTAAATTAGATAAAATAGAAATTAGAGTTAAGTCATATGTCACAAATTAGATTAGAATTAAAATTAGCGGATTTGTGAAAACTGTAAATTAAACTAAAATTAGAAGTAGAATTACATATGCTCAAATCCAACCAACTTTAAAATCCAAATTCAATTCACGCCCAAATGCGGTTTCATTCTCATAAGCATGAGAATTGAAAAGATTCGTACTCCAAGATTGGCGCATTTCGTGCTGTACAAATTGCTAGCATTTAATGTGGCGTCGTGATAATGCCACATACAACGTTGAAGTCATGACAGCAATAGCGGAGTGAATCTGGTCGAGCTGAATCTCTATTGCTGTTATGCCAATGGTCATTGGTTCAACTCTCTTTTTAGTTGGCTCAGGGTGACGCAGCATTGGGGCCAGGGTTACCAGGTTGGTCCTTTTGGGGCAAGCAACAAACAATACTTGCTGGCCCCAGAATTTTCATTTGGCCCTTTGGCTCTTTTTTGGCCCTTTTCCAGATTGATTTGGCCCCTTGCAAGAATTAGATCTGACCGCTCTGGGTCCTGTCTGAGAAACCATATTTTTTCACTGTTTTGACTAATTGATTGCAGATTTTCACCAAATTCCTATATTTTGAAGGTTTTCAATTACAAAATTTTGTTAGGATCTTTAGAGTTTTTGAGTTAATGTGAAAGTAAGTTCATCAGAATACTTGTTACTTGCTGCAGTTGTAGAGGTAACAGTGAGAACTGTTACGTTACCAAACTTACTGTTATTTAGGTGGGGCACATGTTTGTTGGTGTTGTTCACATTGTTGATTGCTTTAGCACACATCAAGGATGGTAAATTTATCTTAGTTTATGGCTACACGTGGAAATTAAGCTGTTCTCTTACTATCTTTTATTGTGTACTTGTTTTGCTGTTGAGCTACAAATGTCATTGAAGAAGGTTGCCATTTAATAAATTGCTATAAGTACGGGTTCATACAACTTTGTAACTGCTGACAAATTTGAAAAAAATGGTTGGCCTTTTTTTGGCCCCTTGTCTTGGAATTTGGCTCTTTTCTGGACTACATTTGGCCCCTTGGCAAAAAGTAGATCTGACCACCCTGATGGGGACCGCAATGCCAAAGACTTGTTCCAACACAGCCAATGTCGCTGTCATACACAGGAGTTCTCGAGCAGCAGCCTTCAGATAAGGGAAACGATGTCTTTTTCCAAAACCATAAAACAGGATGTATAACCCATGGCCTACGGGCCAAAAGTGGCCCGGGAGCTGAAGTTTTGTGGCCCGCGGAAAGGGCTAGATTTTCAAGCAAGCATTACGGTTTTTGAAAGGTATTGCCATGGGCCGGAATAAGGGTTCTGTAGGCCTTAGGCTGAACAGATATTTCATCAAATTTTAAAATTTTAGGAGATAATTCGATAGTTACTTGCAATAAAAACGGAGGGCCAAATTTTTCCAGCGCCTAGTGGCCAAATGGTTGATCTGGCATTGGGAATCTTCCGTGGGTGGTCAACGCGTTGTCAAACACGCAGAGCTTGACATATACAGTTGTGGGGCGTGGACCAATCTGGTTATGTGCATTTGGCCTGGCAGTGCTGTATAGTTGCATACCCCTGCCCTAAAACATCACAGCTAACTGACTGTCGTAGGTAACGGATGAGTATTATGACTTCTGCCTGTGAGTGGATAGGCAATGTGACGAAATTACAATCATTGGTAACTGCAGCTGTGAATGAGAAAAGAAATTGATCAAGTTTTTACTGTTTTCCCTTTTTTGTGATGGGATGGCGGCGTATGGCACTTGTGACCATTTTGTTGCACTTTCAGTGCACGAGGGTTATTCTTGTTTCGTATTTAAAAATATCGTTGGACAAATTAGCATTTTTGGCAAAATCGGAAATTAGATTAGAACTAAAATTAGAGCACTGAAGCTTTCAGTGAATTAGATTAGAATTAGAATTACCGTGATTTCGCTCTAATTCATCGAATTAGAAAACTAGAATTATTTAGTTGTCCAAGTCTGCAATGAATGCATGTCATTCAATGGTTGTGGCATGAAAAATTGACGTAAAAGAATCTGTAAAGACTGTTCAAAGATGTGCTGAATCATGTATGTTAACTAAAATAAAAGCATGCAAAAAAAGCATGCCTCAAATATGTTTCAATTTTGCTAAACAAAACATTCAGACTTTCAAGCATCACTGGAAATACTTTGTTATTTTTTAATGGTCCCTTTTAGAAAATCTAGCTTAGGTTAAACCCTTGTTAAAAATTTGATTTTTATTCACTTTTTGAGTTTGAGCTAGTAGTTTATTCTGGTGCTACTTGTTCTTTTTTTGATAATGAAGTTAAATTTAATTATGGTGTCCTTACGCTTGCTACTTTGGTATTTTGCTGTGATTCTTGAGAATTGGTGGTCATGTATTGATGATGTCATATAGTTTAAGATGTCTGGCATAACTCCCATAAGATATCCCTCCACTATTAACATACTGTTCATGTCTTCATGATGCCTGCATTTGCACTTTAGCCATATCAGCTTTACTGCATTGTCTGAGTTTCAACATTGCCTAACATTTAATGCATTATTCATGGAATCTTGCTGACAGTGAATGTTGTTGTCTTCAAAATATCAAATGTTGTTTATATAACCTGCTTAAAAGTGGGTTAGATTTATTACAAGAAGAGTTAACTTGTAGTATCAGGAAGTTTACTTAATTACTAGTTGAGGAAATTGTATATGAGATTGTTTATCTTAAGGTGAGATTACTTAGCTTTTGTGTAGTGAACTAGTGAAGCAGTTTGCAACATGTGTGATTAGATGTAAAAGTGTTTGATGTGCCCAGTGCCCATCAACTATTTGATTCAAGGATCTTCTGTAACTCCAGGCACTGGATGGGTGCTGCCAACAATGTATTGTAGAATACATTGAGACAAAGTGCATTTGGTGCTCTGTTTAATGGAAAATGTTCTGTAATGTGACATTTTAAGCATATGATGCTTATATGCTTTGACTACAAATCATCAATTAAGATTTCAAAATATTTTATACAAGTAGTAGTGATGCTACCATAGCATTTATGTTACTAGGTAAATTTAATATTTATCTGTGAAAAAGGCTTTTAAAATGTTATATTACTTCTGAGAAGTGTGCTCCTAAAGTGCTGGCAACAATTAAATGCACTTTATGATTTAACATTTAAGTTTTTGCTATTGTACTGTAGGATTTCTGCTTGTGGCTATTTTTGTCATATAGTAGAAGATGAACTTGGCCAATTATGTGTTAGGTAAATTTAATCAAGTTATCAATGATCCATACACTGTGAAAGAAGTGAGCAGTGCCGAGTATTTACGATCCAATCTTATTGAGGAATCGGAGTTCATTCGCATCCACAAACTTTCTGGGTATTTTGATGTAATTCTGATTAATCGTATTCAACCCACGTACGTATTTCGTTTGTGCCACCTTCCTTTATCGAAGGAAGAAGATGCAAGGGTCTTTTTCCTGAAAGTAGATGTGAAGCTAACCATTTTATGTAAAAGCACTGATGTTTGTTTCAAGTTGTCTGTTTTGCAAATAATTTGTGTGACTCTGAGGACAAGAGAAACATGGTCTCCTGCACATGTTGCAGTAGAAGCTGAACTGCTTGGTGTGTACAGTAGAAGTGGTTTTTTAGTAGAATGGTTAGATAGTCAGTCTTGTGATCATCACTTTACCCCTCTGCAATTGGCTTGTCAGGTGAAATCAAAGCAAATTGTCAAAGAACTCCTTCAAGCAGGTGTAAATTTATCACTGCAAGATGATTATGGAAATAATGCTATTCACATTGCTGTTAATTCTGGAAATGAAGAGATTGTGACAATACTTTGTGAGTTTGCCAACCCAGAAGATTTGTGTCTTTTGAATGAAGCTGGAGAGTCCCCTCTTCACATTTCATGCAAGTTAAATAAATTCAAGATATGTAAAATTCTTTTAGAAGCTGGTGCTGATCCGCTTGTGAGTGGCTTGGTTGGTCTTCCTATTCATTATGCTCTGAAGTATCAGTCCATAAAATCTGTTGAGGCTTTGTTGGGTAAATACCCTTACCAAGTTACCCAAACATGTACAAAGTATGGCGGTTTGCCACTTCATTGGTCAAAGACAAAAGATGATGTAAAGCTTTTGTTACAATACAATTCTCCAACGGATGCACCAAGCAATCAATATCACTTTCCATTACATATAATGGTATTAAGGAGTCGGCTAGAAGCTGCTGTAGCAATGATTCTAGGAAATGCTGATGTTAATAGCAGAGGAAAAAATGGCAACACTGCTTTACATTTGGCAGTTATTTATGACCATGTACAGCTAGTAAAAATGTTGCTTGTTTTTGGAGCTGATTTCACTATCAAGAATGATTTTGGTGAAACTGCAGGCCTTCTTGCTGTTCGAAGTAACAAACCCCAGAAAGAAAAAATTGTTGAATTGCTTTCATGCATTGGGGCCTTGACATTGAGTTCACCATCAAACAGTGGGCTAAATTTTGTTAAATGTGGGTCAGTTGGATCTTCGAATAGTCAACAAGATTGTGGTTTCAAGGTACTATGCTTGGATGGAGGTGGAATTCGAGGAATTGTTCTAACTCAAATTTTGATGGCACTTGAAAAAGAAACAGGAAAAAGGTCAAGAGAACTTTTTGATTGGATTGGTGGTACCAGTACTGGTGGCATTTTAGCCATTGGTTTGGCACAAGGCAGAAATGCTATAGATGTGCAAAGGCTATACTTTCGATTTAAAAATCAAGTTTTTTCTGGATCAAGACCTTACAGTTCAGAGCCAATGGAAGAGTTTTTGAAAATAGAATTTGGGGAGAATAACACCATGGAAACCATTGCCAAAGGCCCCAAGGTGATAGTAACTGCAACACTTGCTGATAGAAAACCAGTAAAGTTGCATTTGTTTCGAAACTATGAAACACATTTCTCTAATGAAGATTTTCGACCTGTTTCAAAAAAGCTTAGCCAAAAAGATTTATCTGCCTTACGTCAAAATTCTGTCAATAATAACAGGTCCCAATTGCTCTGGAAAGCAGCACGCAGCAGTGGTGCAGCCCCTACATATTTTCGTCCAATGGATAAATTTTTGGATGGAGGTCTAGTGGCAAACAATCCTACTTTAGATGTGATGACTGAAATTCATCGTTATTGCAAAGAAAAAGGTGTTGAGATGAATTTGAAGGCTGTTGTCTCATTGGGTACTGGCAGTGTTCCAGTGACCACTGCAAGGTAATAATTTACATATGTCAGCATTTATTTAGTAAATACACATTTCTTTAGGCCATGACCAGCCTGTCAACTCATATTTTTGACAAGCAATTGTTTGTCATGTATGGGGGCCATGTTGTCCCCATAAAAAATCACTTCCATTCCATGATATCTGATGCTACTGCTAAATGTTATAAGCATGCATATTTTAAGGAATTGAGGTTTGTTGACATGTAATTTTTTGGCATCCAACAAACAACCATAAAGCTTCAGCCTTGTGCCTGTTGTCATCTTGCTGGTCTGTAACTGTGATCTTGTTTTCACCACATGAATTAGTTTCCTATAGCCTCCTGATTTCTAGCATGTGATATTTCGTACACCTTGTTTTTGCCTGATAGTTTATTATCCCAAATGTTATGTGATAGGGTTGGGTAACTAGTTCAATAGAAGAGTCATTGGAAGAAAAACAAAAACACCGAGCCACAAAATCAGTGTGTAGTGTCAAATGTAGTTCGGTAAAGAATGCAAGTTTTATATAAAATGACCTGCATCAAATTGCGTAGACAAACAACGACAACTTGCTGTCAATTTGAGATATAGTTATTCAGCTAGAAGAACCACACAAAACCTGTCGGCAAGCTGCATGCTGCTCAATCCGGAGTTTGCCCACCATTGTTATATGATAATATGCAGGTTTTGTGTTTAATTTTGAAAAGATTTTCTGTTTTTACATGATTTGTTCAAGCCCAGCATGGTATGATTATGGAATATGCAGTGGAGTCTTGTCATGAAGCAAATTAAACACAATTGAGCTGAAATTATCAGTAAACCTCAGTGGTAGGTTATTGTGAGGTAGATTTAAATATTTCAGTGTCTTATTCTAATACTATGATAAATCTGCTCTGAAATCAAATATTTTCATGCATTGCAAGGGGAATCAGTTACATACAATATTAACCAAAAAGATGGAGTTAATCTTAACTAAAATTTGGTACACAATCAAAGTCATATTGTGTGAAGGTGTTAAAATGCTATGTAAAAATGTACATGGTGATTTGTGAAAATTATATAATCACGTGTTGGTTTTGATTTATTCTGTCTTAATTTACATTCATGATGAATCACAACAGCCTGTGTTTGTGTAGTGTCATATGTACTTTTTTGAGAACAAAGCTTAAGTGAAAATGAATGTTAAATAGTCATATCGTCACCCCAAACCTTGTCACAGTGACTGCGAGTTTTAAGGTGGTCTTAGCTTGTGTGGCTTTAAGTGTGTAAGCAAGCTTACATGTAAAGCAAGTGTCGACATATTGGTTGATATTGATCTATACTGGTCCAACACCTGCTTGATTGGGTTGAAAATTGTTCCCTTTTGTTTAGAACTAAAACAAGCATCTACAGTGCTTCTTAACACTGATCGGTCTTTGAGACAAGACCAAGGAATGGGGTCCACCTGTGAACTTGTATACATGATAGTAAAAGTTTCATGCAAAATTGCAAGCAGGGTATTTTTCAGGGATGGTAAATTTCTGGCATTTGTTGTTCATGACATTAAAGTAAAAAACATCGTTCAACCAAACTTGAAGACAAGCTACCAATCCAAGCTGAAAGTTCAAGAGGTCTTCTTTCTTCTCCTGCCCAGGCACATGATAGCACAGAACTTAACATTCTGAACAGCTTAAGAATGTACCAAAGAATACATATTAAAAAAGCCTGGTCTCTGCCACAACACACAACTAACCTCATTTTTTGAGTTCAGTCTGTGTACCATGTCCATTGGTGGCACTTTGTTGTCAGTGCATTCTGCGTATTTTTTATTCAACCTTTTTTGTAGATCAGTCGATGTTGCATGGCCAACCAATCCAGTAGCCCTTGTGAACACAGCTCTCGCAGGAATTGAACTGACGCAGATGATGATTGATGTTGCATGTGAATGCAATGGTCACGTTGTAGATCGTGCGGAGGCATGGTCAGTGAAATTTTCTGCCTTTTTTAACCAATGTGTAAATGTTTCCATGTCTTTGTATCTTCAAATAGTGAAAACAGATATCTTTTCACTACAATAACTTTAATTTTAACATGAAGACTGATGCAATTGAAATGTGCGGTGACTTGCGCCGTGCAAGTTATTGTAATCGACCTCCAGACTGGTTTCGTTGTCAGCTTATCATGGAGCATAGATAGAGCAGACTTACAACTGCGGTTACTAAGGTTTTTTATAACTACAGTATTACGTTCTGCCATTTGTGGTCAGTGCCCGCCGATTATTTTTTTCGTACTTAATCTCCAGCCGGGCACAGTGTCGCCGTTAGCCGGCTCATCAGTGCAGAACAAAGTTACAGCTGTGTTTCAAAAGTATATGCATTTTGATATTATGACAACAAGTTTAGAGTTCTAAGCGGTACAAGTAAATCTTTGCTTTTCTAAAATTGCGTTGTTTCGCACGCATTTCTCAGACGTTGCCACAACTTGTCTGCAATACAGATAAAATAAGACCTATGTTGGCACCATCGTAGAGAGCATTTTGGCAGAAACTTCTTTACTTATCCAGGTTGGAATTTTCGTCTGCTCTCGATAAAATCCAGTCTGGGTTTTACGGTTTTGACGAGTGAACTTCAAAATGTCAAAAAGCAAGTTATTGGTCATCTGCCCTTGGTTTCTTAGTTGGTTTTGCATCTCAGTGGAAATCTGTTTTTCCCGATAATTCGGGAAAATTGAAGCTGATAAATTGAAGTTGTATAAATTGTTATTCGTAATACAGGCTTAGTGGTTTCCAAGAATGGGTTCTCCGGTTACACTCCGAGGTCGAATTTTTTCGCAATTTCAGGGCAAGGTTATAGGGGAAATAGCGATATTTGACTTAATTGCGGGGTGGGTTCTGCGGAGGAATTCTGTGAATAGATTAGGTATGCTATGGAAAATACCAAGTAGCTCCATTGGCGCCTTGAGAGCAGTTGCCCGAATAAAGATAAAAATGTGGTGAAAATTTTACTCGCCGGCTATGGCCTGAAAATAACCAACTCAAAGCGCGAAAATTTCTTGTAGTTGGTTGCAACTGGTTGAAGTTACATAAAATCTCCTTCTGCAGGTGTGAAACTCTTGGTGCGCAGTTTTATCGGTTGAACCCGACAATGACGGAAGATCTATCTTTAGATGAGGCCGACGACTCAAAGCTTTTAAATTTGCTGTGGGACACTCAAGTATATCTCTACGAGAAAAGACCAGTTATAAAAGAAATAGCGAGTTTGTTATGTGTCGATTTAACCGCCAAATAATTTGCAAGTTGAGGATGCGCCGCGCTGAGTTTTATTCTTAATTTGGCTTTATGGGATACAACTAGCGTTAATTGAACTGCCTGCTTTTTTGCTTTGTTTGAAAAGCGTTTATGCCTTGTTAGGCCCTTATTCGCGTTCTCCAATTATGTGCCCTTTTTCGTGAGCGTAGCATCTCGGTTAATGCGAACAAAATGCCAAAATAACGCATTGTTTTCTGAATTCGCGATCGGTGCGTTGCGATCGCGTAGGAATTTTCGTAACGCGCCCCTTCGTGTCATGGTGAAACTCATTGTTTTGATTGCTGTCAGATAAGTAATCCAAAAAGTTTGCTACTAGCTATAACAAGATTTCTTTTGGTATTAATGCTTCGTTCAAACACCCGGAAGTGCAGAGCCTTACTACATGTGCCACAAACTTGATACTTGAAACAGTGCGGGCGTCTTGTTTAAAAAATAAATTGTTGTTGTTTTGTAATATAATTTTTAAGAAAAAGAAATAGAATTCATGCAATAGGGCTCCGAATGTTGAGGTGTTCAATAACATGTATAAAGAAAAACGCCAAACCTTAGTGGCACACGCAAAAAGTGCAATTTCTGACTGGTGATACGAAAGCAGTTTTGAGCGACATCTTCGTTGTACTGATAGTTCTTATTGTGGAGTGCTGCGGTACTGCATCAAATAAGCATCCGCATTCGAAGGTGCATGTTGTTGTTTCGAATGGTTTGTGCGTTTTTGACACTGGCATACTTATACTGAACAAGTACCATGCAGAAAAACCCGATCCTTGTGTCGATTTTTATTGGTTCTTTGCATTAATTTACGATTCCGCATTTACAACTTGAGTCTACATCAACAAGCCAGTTTATTCTTACTTTTTCGACTCAAATTTTTGTTGCTTCCGTGGCATCCACAATTTTTCGGAAAATCTCTATGAACATTGAACGTCTGTAAAACACTACATCCTATTTGGTTAACGACAGCTGGAAAGCAGATATATATGTCGTTGTATTTTGATGGTTACTTTCGTCTGTGGTGGCGGTTATAATACTATGAAGTTGCCAAGGTAAAGGCAAACTGACTTCGCGATTGTACGTGTTGTGTTGCGTATTTCAAGGTTCAGAAAAATGCGGTTTGCGTTTAGTTGAATCCAGTGCTATGCTGACTGTTGACACCTTGCATCGGGGTATCTAGCCTTTGAGTTTGCGGGAGTCAGTTGAAAAAGGGGCGCCAAAATAAATTACCAATTTTTGAACTTAAAAGTGTCAAAGGCTGCAAAAGTTCTTTAAAACAGGAATACTTTAGTAATTCTCCAGACTGAATCATTTGAAGATGTAGTTCAGCAATTGCATAATTTTTCTACTGAATTTAAAACTGGGTAGTAAAAACGAAAGATCCGACTTCCAAACTGAATCTGCCAACACAGCCATCGCTGTTACCCTGTACTGCTTTCTGTGAAATTTTGGATCTGATATACTGTGAGAAGTAAGGAAAAGGAGCATCAAATTATTCAGAGAATCGTTGGTCTTTTTGGTGGCCAATTGAAACCATTATGACGTTGGTCCACCACTGATAACTTGATTCCGTATATATGTACAGTATATCAGTATATGCTGTATGTTTTGAAAAAAAGTTGCCGGCATTTATGTTTTTACGATCTAGATGAGACCACCACTGTATATGCTATTTATGAAAAATATCGATGCGTCAACGATGAATTTGTAGTTCTTGTCATATTTTGTTACGTACTGCATAGGCCCATTCAATGTTAGTTTATTTTTATCATGTTTTTGATCCTGCAAGAAGACATTTTTGTGGTTATCTAAAAGTTATTTTCACTGATGGTAGAAGCCAACATTTAAAAAATTACACCGTCGCCATACGAGATGAGACTTGCGTGGCACGATCGCACAATGCTGTTATGCCGCTTCTGCGCGAAACATCCTTGCGGCGGTCGTCAAACCTTTGCCTTTTTTCTGTTTTCACGACCACCACATTGTCATATTTTGTATGATTCGACCCACTTCTGCTGGGTTGATCGCACTAATCTGTTCTTGTAGTAAGTCAGGTGCACCCTTCATACAAACCTGCTTTCAACTTTAAAGTCTCTTGAAGGAGCGATCTGTGGAACCACCAACCCTGTGTGAAAGGTTTGCCTTTGGTCGTGTTTTTTACGTATCGATTTGTTTCCAAATTCTTCAAGTGCACTACTTGTGATTGAGAACGTAATTTCAGTTGAGTTTCCTCGTTTAGTGCTGAAGTCAACAAGCGTTAGCAAGTTCAATAAAATCGCCTAATTTTTAATGAAGTTTTTAGCATGTTTTGGTGACGATCAGTGTTCGTATGATAAATGCTAGTCTGACTCTGAGCACATCCTTTATCCAAACTCCTTATTTAAATTGATGGTCAGCTGAGTGCGCAAGTGTTAACCGAATTTTCAAGCATAAACTGCCTTCGGACTTGTACACAAAAAATAAATATTGTTTTTAGAAACGTATAGTAATAGTGTAAATGAAACTTCACCCAAAAAGATATTTTCTCAAGTCATTTTTTCCGCTGAAATTGAGATATCGGTGGTGCAAATGTATTCTCCAGTCAAAAGTGCACTTTCCAGTTTTTAACCACAATGGCGAAGAAATAATGAAACAGCCTTAGGTCAAGTCATCGGTTGTACGGCACTTTCGGTGCCGGCTCCCGCTGAATGTTTTACGCCATCGAAAAAATTGCTGTTTTTCGTTGACCATGTAGTATAGGCCGAACTTAAACGCAATTGACCTCAGCATACATTGATGCGTATCTTGTCCAGACGGTTTAATGGTGGGCGTTTCTATCTCTACACTGCAGTAATTCATTTCAGACAACATTGTACACATGGTTGAGTACAGTGGCGCACGCAGAAAATTTCCGAGGGGGGCCAAAGCATAGGCGTAGCTAGGGGGGGGGGCAAAGGAGCCATGCCTCCCCCCAAATTTTTAGAAAATAGTCATTTTGTGCTTTGAGAGGCGTTTTTCTAAACAAAATAGCGTTATTCGCCTAAAATTAAACATTTTGATATACACTGCCAAATACTGTTTATACATTTTTTTATTTTTAGGATCTGAGGGGTGCATGGCACAGTGGCCCCCCCTTCCGTACGCTAGTGGTTGAATACACTAGACTCAGTTTACGACCAGCCCATTCCTTCAATCATCAGAATTTTAGTTTTATCAACGATGTTTTATTGAAAATGAGAGCGAAGAATTCGATATTACGCTTCATAGAAATGATGTGGAGAAAGTTATGTAACATATTCTGCTTTAAATGTTCATCACATGCAATAAGCGCAAAAACGATTCATGCAACATATTCAACAGATAGCCGTAGAAAAAAGCCAATTGCTCAAACTTTCAAACTAGTGAAACATAGCCTACGTTTGGCAAAGATCTGCCTGAGGTTGCAGAGTCAGGATCAGATATGTTTAACCCGGTGCCGAAACCAGGGCTGTGGAGTCGGAAGTCCCGACTCCGACTCCTGGCAATTTCGATTATCCGACTCCGACCTTCAGCTGTATTAGTTACTTAAAGTGATAATTCTTTTCAGATGACTTCATAAACCCTACTTGCACTTTCCAGGAATACGGAAACTTGTTTTAAAGCGATGTAAATGCGCGTTCATCTCTCACTTTTGCAAAATACGATCAAGCAGAAGTTAGTCTATTAATTTTACAGAAAAAGAGTACTCATCTAAAAAAACAATTAAAATTATTAGAGAAGGCTGATAAATAATCGATTTTAAAGCAGATACCTTGCAAACGATATCAGTAAACACGTAAAATTGAAAAATGTATGCATTCTACTGGTGAGCATGTGTACATATTGCGCAACGCGGTTGATAAACTCGCTCGGGCATACTCTCTCAAATGACTTCATTGAAACAACTTTTTACGGTCGAACGCTGTCAAGCTTCAGCTCTGTTGAACGTACATGTGTCGCTATATTTTTCCTTAGATGGC
>Ga0210059_1009223_pt1 | contig 15447 bp, 9 predicted proteins | sample Ectturendosymbi2_FD_188042 | JGI IMG/M metagenome (GOLD analysis project Ga0210059, IMG submission 188042) | Ecteinascidia turbinata endosymbiont from Florida, USA - Sample 2 (SPAdes) (version 2) | ecosystem: Host-associated > Tunicates > Ascidians > Unclassified | place: Key West, Florida... | reverse complement strand
GTTTCTTGTGACATCACTCACAAAAAACCCGCACCCCCCAAGCAAAAAAAATTTTTTTGAGTGCAGACAAGAAGACTTGCCACGTCTTTTGACATTTCGACCAGGTCCGTAACCCGAACAGGAGCGGAGATATTTCCGTGCAAAGCCACGTGCGTTTCGGCGTTTTTTTTTCTGAAAATCGCCGAAAGCAGCCGGACACCAAAGTGTTAAAGAGTCCCATAAGACTAGACACTTCTGCAGTTAGTGTTTTTCCAGCTTTTCCTCTCGTGATTTGCATACAGTTTTTTTCCATCCTACAATTTTTGATATGCCAAATTGAGACTTTTCCTGATTTCCTTTGTCTTTCATCTTGTCCCATGCTATAGGCCAGTGATGGTAAACCTTGTGCAAACTGAGTGTGCAAACGTGAACCCTAAACTCACTAATGTATTATTTAACCTGAATGGGCCAACTGAGGTTTTGCGTTAGAAAAAACAACGTATGAAATAGCATCTTATGTCTTAAAAGAAATGCACAATAACAAAGCTCCAACACTTTCAGTACATATAATATGTGGGCCAAATGCTTTGCCATTGTGTTCATTCACTCCAAATGACTCTGTCCAGGTATCTTAGAATGATCTTCAATTATCTTTTTCTTTTTTCGTTATGCTCATTTTTTGATGTTTAAAAACTTGAAGTCTACAAAAACACATGTAATTAAAAAAAATAAATGACGAAGTTTGAAGCTATTCCTATGCAAAATAGCTAGCTCTAAAAATAGATAGTCTCCGATCTGCTGCAGTGATTATCAAATTTGTCCACTCCCCTCTTAAAGGCATCTGGACTAGATGCCATCACCGCATCCTGTGATGAGGAGTACTGCAAATTAATTATATGCTGGAAAATTGTGCTCACTGTGTACAGGCTGGACAGTCTATAGCAAACTAGAGATTGTATGCGCAATGACATATATTTAAAGATAGTTTTATTTAATCAGCAGATCTAAAAAGATAAATTCTTACTTGTCTACTTCAAGTGTTACGTTTCTCTCCAGTGTTGGCAAGTGTACAAAGGCAAAATATGCCAAATTGTGTTTCAGAATATGCCAAACAAGACGAAAATATTTTTCGTAATAAAAAACACCTGAAAAATTGGCAGTAAAATTTTTTCATATTTTTACAAAGTTTATTGCAAAATCAACAATAAGTATAAAAATATCTTAAGGCTGTCTATCAACAGCAAGGAATCAGACATTAACACTACAATGTTACAGATTAAATATTTTACCTATTAAGATGGCATCATCAACTTTGCGATATGTATGAAGTATAGAATTAAATAAAACTCACAAACAATGAAGCTACCAATTCAGAGAATCTGTTTGAGAACCTTGGCTGTCCACTTTACATAAAGAAGGAAAAGACCTGCGGTAGGAACAACTAAGCAATTTCAAGGCAGTGTACATGTTACTGTCATGTCTTTGCTGATAGAGCGAACGTTCATGTCACCGAATACTGACCGGTTGGTAGTGGCCATTACATGCATTAGTTTTGAGGAAGCAGGGTTTCACTGTCTTCATGTATGCTAGTGTATATACAAATTCAAATTAAGCAGTCATTAATGAGACAAGCAATTTCAACATGACCACGTCAGAATTAGACAGCTAGATATTCACATTAGACATACAAAAATACTAGAATAACATGTAAGTGTACACATGGAAAAATGAAAGTATTGTAAGGTATTTATTTATTTTATTTTTTTATTTGCTTCAAACTTATGTTCTATATTGCAAGGGTATTCAAGTCATAAAAAGTGGTTGGTCATACTGCATAAAAGGGTAGGTGTCAGTTGACAAACATAGCAAAACACTGAAACATGACGTGCATGTAAACTGTTTTGATCAGATTTCAAATGTTCTTGTGAGACATTTGTGTGAGGCTCATGACTGTTGGTTTTCATTAAATTTAAAGTAAGGCATTTTACTAGTTTTATATATTCACTTTTTGCATGTTTGGCTTGCACACTTCTTCGACATGCTGGGCACGTGGAGTGAAAAGGAATCACAAAAAAATGCAGAAATCATGAAACACCATGAGCACAGGTAAGGTTTTGGTTGCTACGCAAAGGCAACACCGATGAAATGCGTACACCAAAACAATGCACCAAAAACTACTTCAGTTGGTCACCATCATATAGGTGCATTGCCTAATTTTGGAAAACTGAAGATTTGTAGGAAGCATCGGACATTTGGAACAATTGGATAAAAAAGTTAGATGAAGATGCACATTGTTGAACAAAATCATACAGTTTGTATCTAAACAAGGCATCAAAAGACTTGATATAATGGTTAACTTGGAACTTGGTGTGGGTGAACACTTACATTTCTGGGTATGTAATGCATAATGGTAGGCATATGATTGTTGTAGGCAACTCATAACCGTTTCATACGAGTCTGTGGGTATTTTCTCCACAATTGGTAACCATTCCTTAGGCATGCACGATAGACATGGAATACAGTGTCTTGTGTTTCACTGCAGGTGAGCATTGAGCAAAGGTGCTGCTCAGCTTGTTTCATACACAGTACAGTGATTTCACTTTCCTCAGAATATCATCATCATTGTTCATTAAAGCATTTTGTGATCTACCACGATATTTCACTTGGTCAGATATTTGTACACGTACATAAGCCAGATTCAAAAAAACATTTGAAGCAGCAGCTTGTTAATACTTTGGTTTTCGGGACAAAAAATACACCCATTATTTTGTTGCACTTAAAAGCGATTTTGTGTTCAGCCGCATGAGTCCATAGCTAGGTTATGTGTTGCAGGGTACAAAATCTCACAGCAAAAATATAGCCATGACATGTGCAATATTATGTATTATCTGTGCAGTAGTATATCTGGTTCTTCAACATTGCCTTGGCTTGGTACATACCAACAATGAATATATCCAGCATTGGTTGAGCATTTCAAGTCACTTGTTTCAGTATTAAGTTGTGTCTTACACCCTTGGAAACATGATATTTAAAACTGAAAACAATGCTCAGAGGACTGAGTGAGAAGTTTCATGAGTGTTTCCAAACACATAAGGTGTTGAATTTCAGAGTGAATTTAGTTCAACATTTTGCATATGCCAAAAATTGGTTGTTGAAAAATATGCCTGATTTGACAAATATGCCAAACCAAAAATATTTATGCCAACCACTTCCGCGAAATGCCAAACTTCAGAAATTTAGCATAAAAATATGCCAGTTGGCAACACTGATTCTATCCAATGCTACTGTTTGTAAACTTCATCTTTGTTTAATAATAATTGGTTATTGTTAGGTAGTAAAGTGAAAATGTCCTTGTTTGCCTTTTCCACAGTTTAGGTTAGCTTGGCGCAAGTAATAGACTTTACCATTGAACACGCTTTAAGAGTAAAGCAAAACAGTTGGTATAATGTTGCTTGTTAGTGTTCTGGCTCTATGCTACGTTTGGACAAACAAAGAAAGTCCATAGCAATTTCCTGTCCAAAACCAAAATAGTGTTATAATTTGCAGTAGTGTTACCGAAGGGGATAATCTCTGAAGTTACATGCTGGATAAGTGGGTGTTCCTGATTGAGCACTGGGAAATTAACACTTTAGCGTCCGGTCGCTTTCGGGGATTTTCGCGAAAAAAATACCGAAACGCACGTGGCTTTGCACAGGAATTTATCTGGTCCGATTAGCACTACAGACCCGGTCAAAAGCTTAAAAGATGTGGCAAGTCTTGCAGCTTGCACTCGAAAAAAATTTTTTCATTGGGAATGCAATTTTTTTGTGAGTGACGTGATAAGTTGAGGACATTTAGACCACCTTGGCCCACTTAACCTGGCCCTGAGCTCAAACCGTTACATGGTAGAGTATTTTGCTGAAGTTTTTATTGGAAACTAAGCTACAATCTGAGTCTTTTGATACTTTGGATGACCTGGACTCGAGCCTAGTTTCCAATAACAACTTCAGCAAAACATTTTGGCCTAGCGGTTGGGCCCTGGGTCAGGTAACACAAGCCAAAATCGCCCAAAACTACTTTACTTATGATGTCACTCACAAAAGATCTAAAACCCTAACCAAAATATTTTTTTTCGAGTGCAGACTAGAAGACTGGCCAATTGTGTTTGAGTCATTGAACAGCTCTCTAGCGTAATCGGCGGAGGAGCTATGGCGTTGGTAAGGCAACCGAAAACTGCTGGTTTTAGGCTGAAATCTAGGTACGAATATATCGTACGCCGTCTCTCAAAAGTGTTAAATAAGTCCTCTGCACCTTAGCAGTCTAATCTCAGATGCCTGCCCCAACCTTGGGAGCAGCTTAGTCTTGTGTCCCTCTACCTTTCTGGTAACAAACTCCGTACTGGAGCAATGGCGCCTGTGCCCACAGGCAGGGCTATGAGTGCCACCTCTGGCACACATGCCATAGGTTTGACACCATTGCTATAGGCGTTTCTTTTTGGGTGATTTCCTTATCTTGGTCCTGGCAACTATTGTATAACCATTTCAATGCGTTGTCTCTGTTATAGCCTTTCGGAAACACCTGATATTGTTCACTTGACATTCTGACGCATATGCAATGGTATCATTTTGTGCACCCTCCATCACATGCTAGGGCCTCATCGTCCTTTAGGACAATTCCCTGACAAACTCCACATTTAGTCATCCTGCATGCCCCAGTGGCTAAAGTGGCCTTTCAGAATTTCATATAAGTAGCTTTAGTCTACATTATATATTTAAAACTAGAAATAGTCCAAGCCAAAAAAACGTTTCAAAAAAGATCACAGGGAAGCATGAAAAAATTTTTTTAATTTTTTGGAAAATTGCCAAGAAGTCACTTCCTGAAAATCAAAATTTGCATTTTGCTCAATGATTTCAAGTGTTGAAGGTACCTTTTTTTTAAACTAATCAAAATAATTGCTGTCTTCTGAATATGAGGATGTCTTCACTGACTCTTTGGTGCAATCGGTTCATGAGTTATGGCCAACCATTACTGCAAAAGCCATGGGCCTTAAAGGGTTTGTAGATACAGATTGATCGGTATCTTGTCGCCTGAATGAAGGTTCATAGGCAATTAGGTAGGGATCATTCTGTACATTAGCCCCAAAGGTGTTAGTATAAGTGATGCAAACTGGAACAGATTTCACCTCAGATCAGTCAAAGAATCTATGAAGCTTTGTTTGGTCAAATAATAAGTATGTAGCCAAGTGCTAAGTGTCTAAGTTAGCATTTCATTGCCATCCACATGTGTGTTCTTCACCAGCACCACATATGTATGGGTGGTTTCTTTCATCTAGTCATGTGTTTATTAGGTACATGTTTAGTTGAGCAGCACTTTGTTGTGTGTGGATATGAAGATTTCTAATAAAAAAAGCTTATGCTGAAATATAATTTTTTATTTGGGGCATTGCAGTGATATATTGATATCGGCCGAAACGATATAGGCCTTGGTAGACATTGGCAAAACACTGTTTTATTCCACATGCATGCAGACAACTTGTGAAAGAGACCACAATGACAGTTAGTCAGTTATCTTGCAGCAACGCTAGCAGGTACGTTTTCACAAACAAGCAGATAAGATGAACCATGGAGCACATGTCAGCCATCGCAGCCAAAACAAAAGCATCATCATTAATCAAATTAATTTAAAATCATAGCAAATATTGAAATTACTACAATTTGGAAAATTTCGGCTCATAAATGCTGATTTTTGAAAAAAAGGTACGGCGTAGAATACATCATATTTTTGATAATGAAGCAGAAAACAAGATTTAGAAAAAATATTGGAAATATTGGTGATCGGTTATCAGGCCATGAATGGCCGATATATTGGTATCAGCCCCAAAAGAGCCATGCTTCAACCTTCATTTGAAAGTTGCATACCTTCATTTGAGAGAGGTTTCACTACAATCTACACAAGGGGTTCCCCACCTGGGGTACATTTGCTTATCTGAAAGTGTACGTTTAAGGTTAGCAATAGAAGAGAAAAATATGTTCATATATTATTTCCAAATATTTATACACATATCAGTGAATATTATTTTCAAAACTCAATATAAGCTAACAAGTAACTTCAGTCCACAAGTGAAACAAGAAAGGAATCAATCGTAAATTTTTGATAGGAAATGGATTTCACATGAACACGACGCATCATCAGTCCTGACATCTTATTCAAATAGAATCAATAGAATCGACTAATTGTTAAATATATATCTATGCTTAGTCATGATATTTGTGAAAAAGTTAAATCAAGTGGGTTTTTGCTTTTTTGCTCAGCCTTTTTGTCATAAGGAATTTTGCAGGTACATGCTCTTCTGTTGAAAATTACTGAAGGGGTACATGGTCAGGAAGGTTGGGAACCATTTGTCTACAGTTTACATTCTGATATTCATTTTGTTCTAAGATTTTTGTGATAAAAAGAAAAAGATAATGACAGTGCTGATATAGTAGAATGTTTCATACCCTAAAACAGTGGTTCCCAAACTTGTTCGAACCGTTACCCACATCAAGGCAGTGATTATGTTATTACCCTCAAATTTTTTTCGCATTTCAGGTCAAAAATTTCTATTGCAGTGATCACTCATAATACAGACCAACATTGTGATTTTGGTTCAGGGTTACCCACCGAAGAATCGTATATTATCCCCAAGGGGGTAATTTACTCCCAGTTTAGGAACCACTGCCCTACAACAATGCTGTTGTTATTTGCTTACAGGTATAAGTGTTGGTTAACAATGTGGCTGATTTGAAGATATGATTTTTTTACCTGCGGATATCACATGGAAACACAAGGTACTGCTAAAGCCAACGGCCCAACTTATATAAAAGTGCATAAAATGATTATAGCACATTGTGTAACTGTATTATGGGGGCTAATAACTTGTGGTATGCATACTACTTTTGGAAAACATGTCTTTTCAAGCATTATGCAAACAGCTTCCAAGTAATACATAAAGTTTAGTTTAAGATAATTACAAGACTCCTTGCAATATAGTTCCGTGGGGTAAAGTATTTACCTCAACCACCATAATAAGGAGCATATTTCTGTCTTTAGCCTGCCACTACTGTAATTCCCGTCATCAAAAAAAGAAAAAAGAATCACCTCAAAATTTAGTCTTTATGATTGCTGAAGTTCTCATGTGTTGTTTGGAACTGAATAACTCAGTATGACACCACTATTGAAAATGCACAGCAGTTATGATGCAACTATTGCAGATATAAAGAACAAATGCAAGAGTGGAGTAAGCTTTTTCATATTCATCACATAGCTAAACAGATTTTACCATTTACTGTTTTTGGGCTGAAACAGCTTGGCAGCAAATGTGTAAACATCTTCAAAGCCGGTATGATTTCAGCATAAATCCAGCAGTTTGCACATGTCTTTGTGTGGGCATAACCCCGCCGCTGATTACGCTAGAGAGCTGTTCAAACCTTCAAAAGATTCAGCAAGTTTTCGAGTCTGCAATGAAAAAAAAATTATTGGTTTTGAATTTTGGATTTTTTGTGAGTGATATCATAAGTTGAGTACTTTTTGGCCCACTTCATCTGGCCATAAGCCCAAACTGCTAGATGGTAGCATTTTGCAAAGTTTCTATTGGAAACTAGGCTAAAATCGAGTCTTTTGCTGCTTTTTATGACTTGCTGCTGTTTCAGGTTCAAAAGTTATGACTTTAAAAACAACCAAACAAATAACTAACAAGTAAGTAACCCACTAATCAGATAATCATTTATTTTATTGATTTTAGGCCATTAACTTTTGAATCAGAAACACTAGAAAGTCGATCAAAGGCTCAAAAGACTCAGATACTAGCCTAGGTTCCAATAAAAACTTGAACGAAATACTTCTGTCTTTGCAGATGGGCTTGAGGCCAGATAACATGAGCCAAAATGACCAAAAACCTATCTCACTTATGACGTCACTCACAAAAAAACCCGAAACCCAAAACCTCCCAATTTTTTTGTTACAGACTTGAATACTTGCTGAATCTTTTGAGGGCTATTAACAGCTTTAGTGCAATAGGCTAGAGTCATGCCATTGCTAAGACACATAAAATATGCTTAATTTTAGGCTGATTTCCAAGTACAGTATATGAATATGTCAGCAGCGAATGTGTTCTTTTTCCACCCTAGTTTTTTTGCAATGAAAATTTAAACCAATATTCTGCTCATACTGTATATTCTAATTCCAATGCATATTTCCTGAAAATTTGAGGTCAATCCATCAAGAATTTTCACAATTATTAATTTTTGAATCATGCAACCAGACCCTGTTCAAATGCATATTGCAGCATGTGGCTAACCACGCTCAAGCGAAATCTGAAGTTGATGTGTAAAACATAAGTTTTTAAAACTATTTTTGTCACCAAAATTTACAAGAGTGTTCTTCTGATTATTATGCATCTTTCCTGAAAATTTTAACTCATTTCAGCAAGAACTTTTCTAGTTAGAATGTATTGGATCAGAACTAGTTAAGCATGTAGGCTTCAAAACTTCGTGTTTTTTGGTATGGTTGAGTCGTAGTGCATAAAACACAACATCTTAACACCTTTGTCACTGGTAGATTCACCCGCGTGAGCCACATTTCTTGTATCACTTTGCACCATCATAACTTGCCAGCAGATTGAGCTAGATAGCTGTTCAAACCCTAAGATTCAGGAAGTCTTCTAGTTTAGGTTTTAAGACTTGGAAAGATTTACATTTTGGGTTTTTTGTGGGTGATGTCATAATGGGGGTATGTTTTTGCGTTTATGGCTGAGGTCACCAGGCCTTGGGTGCCAAGAGCTAATTTTTTTGTTTAAGTTTATATTGGAAACTAGCAGGGTTGCGGAGTCAGGGTCGTAAGGAGGTGGAGTTTTTGGGTGGAGTTGGAGTCGGATTCCTAATACCAGAGTTGGAGTCAGATTTTTTTTGTCCGACTCTGACTCCAGATGTCCAATTGGATCATTTTTTTACATCCTACTCTCCTAAATTGGGAATTCTTATCAAAATGGAACAATTTCTTTTGAAAGTTTTGTTGAAACGTTTCTTGCTGTGCACCATGATTTCCATTGATTTTAATAGCCAAATTTCATTCCCTTTATGTTAGGGAGTCGGAGTTGGAAATTTTGGAAAGATTGGAGTCAGAAATTTTAGAAAGGTCAGAATTGGAGTCGGATATTTTACCTCCAACTCCACAACCCTAGAAACTAGGCTATAATATGAGTGTTCAGAGCTTTTGATTGGCCATCTTGCATTTCTGGTTAATGGCAAAAAAATCAAACCGTGGTGTTTTTGCAGTACAAGCAATAAAAGAGTCCTTGCTCAACTATGTTCACTGTTATTGCCTGTGCATAACTGTGCCTTCTATAACTGTATGACTTCCTAATGGTGCTATGTGACATGACATCACATTGAGAAATAACATATTTAGAGAAACTTTGGTGTTATTATCTGCATTATGGTGGTCTGTGTCTACAACATAATAAACAAAACACAGTATGCTTCAACAATAGAATGAAAACTAGGTGATATTATATTAGAAACTGGTGGATAGCCGTAGCCTTAGTGTAAGGACATAAATAGGGGCTGTTATTAGCACATATGGTACTGGGTGGTCTCCCACAGGAAACCAAGCTGATAACTGGGCTATTGTTGAAAGTTTACCTTGTTAATGTATGGGCAAAAAATTTTTTTTGCAACCGTTCGCCAACATCCCCGTATTTGCGGCCAAACTGTGTGCATGAAATTTTTTCCAAGATAAATTTACACCCTGAAGGACTCATTTTTGGGTCTTTTTAACTTCAAAAATGGATTGCCAGACCTAAAAAACCTCCTGGTACCAATTTTCATACATTCAGCTGCCCTAGTATTCATGTGGCAACCAATTTTCTAAAAAGCGGAAGGAAAATCTTCCTCTAGTGGCCAAAATTTCACATCGCAATTTGAAACAATTTTGAAAAATTTTTTAATTTTCATCATTTTTTATACTCTTTAAGAAAATTACAAATAAAAAGGTTTCATGACATATGGTTACATGCAGTTTCAAATTAAGCATGGAATGACCCATTTGCTATTTCTCTTCATAGTTTTCAAAAGTAAATGTATGAACTTTCAAAAAAAAACATAGCCGGTATACAATAGATGTATTGTCATGTCATCCAGCTTCTGCTCTGCGAACATCCGTGGTATTTCCGTATTTTTCAGACCATAAGGCGCACTGGATGATAAGGTGCAATGTCCAAAATTGAATGCTAGCTGTTTTTTTTTTTCGTACATAAGGTGCACTGGATTATAAGGCACATTAAATTAAGCAAAACTTAGATAAGTCAAACTGTATTCAACTCTTTCACAATAACTCCTAAGTGCTTGCCGAAGTCACCAAGCTGGGAGTTCAATCTATCATTACAATCAAGGGAGTTCTATCACACATGTGTAATCTGCTAGGCATGAATAGAGTAAATAAAAGTTTTGCGCATGTTTGATTCAGTGTGCACCTATGTAATCAGGAGCCTCATGGAGTAATGCCATCTGTGGTATGTGGTAGCTGCTCAGGGAACCACATATGTTGGTCATTCCAATTGTTGTTTGTTTATTACGTAACACAATGGTCCTATTTTTTTCACTGAGACATTTAGGTCATTTTTTGCTGAGACATTTTGGCCTCTGAAACATTTCGGTCATTTGTCTCACAGATAAATTAAAACTCGTAACAGTGTTCATTAGCCTATTTTTTCAATCATTTTGACCGAAATGACTTAATTTTTTTCAGTCATTTCAAAGACATTTCGCTCTATGACTGAAAAGTGACTGAAGAAAAACCAGCGATGGCCTGTTTACAAAAAATTGAAACAAGCAATTAAATAAATAGCACCATTTACCACATACAGTAGGTTCTAGATGAGAAAGTACAACCAGATTCATACATTAGGCACACTTCAATATTTGAGAAAATTAAAGGATTTTAATTGTGCTTTGTAGTCTGAAAAATATGGTAGGTACACCACCTGTTGATGAAAATTTTGATTTTCAGATGTTGTTGACAATTGTGTAGGATTGTAAGTGCAGTGGATATTTGTTTTTAGAAATTCTCTTTGCATTAAAAGGATGGTATCCTTTGCAACTTTTATCTTGGAAAAATGTAAAGGAAATTTATAAAGCTATTTTTACTTAGCACCAAATTTTGTTTATGTGCATAATGAAACAACAAATTCAAGATTAGCTAATAGCATGCTTTAATCATTATAAAGTACGGTATGTAGACCTTTGTTGATAATAGACCTTTGTTGAAAAGACACAAACTTAAAATTCTTCACAAACTTATTGATTGTGGAGTTTATAACAAAAAAGCCTTCCTCTTGTAGTACGATTCAGTGTTTTGCCATTTTGTGTTTATTTTTTTATTTTTCAGACATGGCCATGTTATCTTTTCATGATAAGAGTTAATAGCTGTATAAATCAACTCGCGTATAGCACTTATTGAAAATTTAGGTCCGGGTGTACAAGCTTTTAGTTCAAAGTGCATGAGCCTTGTTTTTTTGCAACATGTGTTGGCTAAATGCTTCTTAGATTTGTCTAAAGCAGGGGTTCTCAAACGTTTGGTGTTATGGAACCCATGAAGAGATTGACCATAATTTACAGAGCCCCACAATAAATTTCTAAAGATAAAAACAAAAAAAAAACATTGTTACTTACCGATTGATGTTCCTGAGTAAATTGCAAAATAGCTCGCGGAGTCCTGAGGTTTCTCTTGCGGAGCCCTGGGGCTCCGTACGGAGCACTTTGAGAACCTATTGTCTAAAGGATTTTTACAAGCTGTGTTTGCTGGCAAATAAACTTGGTTAATATTTTAACTTTAGCACTAGGGCAGAAGCATGTTAATTAGTATAAATCAATAAAAGTGTGGAGGATCTATAAAATACTTGTTTATGCAATCTCATGAAGTGATTTGTATTATTACCTGCCAAAGTATGTTGAATACTTGAAAATTAGTGAATTTGCTTAGTGTTTTCACAACTGTTTGAGCTCATTTGTTCCATTATGGTTTTTGTTACTGTATTTTTTTAGAATGTCTATCCAAGATGAAAACTCTCAAGAACCAGTTCCTGTGGAAAACACACCACCAATTGTTGAAATAAAAACTAGACCATCACGAAGTTCTAAAAAGAAAAAGTAATGTGTAATGTGCATAAGAATAAAGATGTTGTTCAGCATACATTTTATTATTTCAATGCTTTTCATATTGCACATAGATCTAATAGTAATTCCCAGTCGCAACATTTTTTGTAATCATGAGTTTGCATCATGACATATATGCTTCTTTCAGACCTAGACGTAAAAATCGAAACAGAATCAGAGATGATATAGATATGATTTCAAATGACCCTGATTACAGTCCTGATGAAGAATTCATTGATGAAGGTAGTGGCTCTACATGTTCCACTCCAGTTCCAGAAAAATTTTCATCCCATGAATCAACACCTGTTCCACAGTTTTATCCAAGGTACATAATAGAATATTAGTACTATTTCTGAGGTATCTTATATCTCAGTGGTTTTCAACCTTTTTTGTACTGTGAACCGTTAATAACAACCCACTATAACCCAACAACCCCAGTCTAAAACTCAAATAAAAAGAAAGCAAATATAATACAGCTACGTACATATCTCCTCATGACCATTTCAAAAATGGTTCACAATTCCTCTATCGATTGTGACCCCCAGGTTGAAAACCACTGTTCTATGTTTTAAAATTGCGTAAGTAAATTTGTGGGGTTGCAAACGATAACTTTATGAAAGGCCAGATAAATTTCATGTTTGCATAATTGTGTGACACCTCAAAGTTTGTTTAAAAGCCTTTAGGTACTGGCCAGGGCTGTAGAGATGATACCAAAAAACTTGAGTTTAGCAAATACAATAGCCTTAATTTTTGACAATTGTGAGGATTGACGATCACTGTACACAAAGCCAGAGATATCAAAAGTGTCATGTCTGAATGATAAAAACATAGTGTTTTTGAATGTTTTCCATCAAGTTTGTTTTCACACTGAGTTCATTAGCCAGTTAGTAAAAATGTGTACATGTGGATAAAACTCTTTTACATGTTTTTAATGTAGATGATGTCCACACAAACAAAAACAGCACATAGTATCATAGGAAACTTGATGATGACGATGATAATAATAATAAATTAATATTTTTCATGAAAGAGCAAAGATTAAGTCAAAAACAAAATTAAAAAACTCAAAATGCAACAGTAACTTATGTCTACGGAAAGCTTGTACTATTTTGCAGCAATCCTTAGTATGTGTTTTCACAATTTTGCATACCAGTAAATATTAGTGTATTCAGCAAAATATTGTCATAACCTGGTAAAGATAGAAACAACTTAATTTGTAAAACTGTTCACTGTAGTTCAAAGTCATTTTCCTCTGTTTTGTCACATTTTCTGACTATTACATCATATAATTTGCATTTGTTTCATGTAGCCACTTGTATTGAATGAGTCAAATCGTGAGCATAATTTCACTTGCAAATGCAGTAGTGCATGTAATTATCTCACGTAACTTTGAAAATTTAACACAGTGGAGTTTTTGCATTTGTACATACACTAGACTCCTGTTCAGGTTGCGGGCACCCGCATTCACGGGGTGGGTGCGGGAACCCACACTGTTTTGCGTGTGGGTGCAGGGTGGGTGTGGGTTGAGCTTGCTGTGAGGTGGGGCAGGTGTGGGTTGAACTTGCTGTGGGTGCGGGTTGGGAGTGGGATGAGAAATTCCTTGTGGGGGTAAATGAATGTTGAGCCAAAGCACATGAACTTAATCAGCTCAAAAGTTGCAAAACATGTGGATGTACTAAAGTTGTTTGCCAGCATTGCTCTTAAGATAGTAGGCCCACAGCAGTTATAACATTATGATGTAACAACCCATTGGTGTGAAACATTAGCTCAGGCTCTTGCCTTGTGGCGGGCAATTGACCATTTTCAAATGCTGCCCTTGTACGTGGTGAGTGAGGAATAATTCAGTCTAGCAGCCCTTCTAAATGGATAAGACAACGCTTAACGCACAGCTATTCACAACTGGACTGAAACGTTTTTTTTTATCACCTCAAATCTGTTGACTGCAGAAGATCAGATCTGTGGAAAAGTTTTGGTTGCCAATGAAAAAAATGAATAGCTTGATTTTGCTGCTTGTTGCACTTGTCTTCAGGCATTATAAGTAGGGCAAGTTTTTGCAACTTTTTTACAGCTTCTTAAATTACGTGCTCAGCATTTATGTAGTACGATGTTTTAAGCTGGTTGCAGGACTTTTATATGGGGACTTTTTTCTTTTTTACATGCAACTTTTCCTGCAACTTCTATCAAGTATTTTGCAAAGTGTAGAAGTTTGATTTAAAAAACATGCTTAAGAACTATTTCAGTATAGTTATGTTCTCTTTGATAACCAAATCGAATTGAATAGTGACCTAAAAACAGTTGTAGAAATGACCTGGTCAAACATCAGTCCACAACTGCACACCAAATTGTTAAATTGCCAAGCAACTTCATGCATTGTGGAGCTTGCCAAACAACTTCATGCACAAGTTTTTTAGCAAATTGCCAAGCAACTTCATGCACAAGTTTTAGCATGCTACGCAAACTGTTGGTAAAGGATTGCCATTTCTCCCTAGGATTGGAAATATTTAGCATTACATGTAAATCTATCGCTTGAGTAAATCACTTTCATGTAAAATGCTTGTGCACAAATACAACTTTTGACAGTAAATTTTGTTAAAATTAATGCATACTTCCCACGATTTTATTGCAACAAAAACTTGCCCCAGTTGTGAGTTTTTAGTAGTTTTCGGACAGCTGTGGGTTTAAGATTGAAAAAGTGTGGGGCGGTTGTGGGTTGGGATGGTCTGCCGGCTGGGGTGGGTTGGAAGTGTGTGGGGTAGGAGCAGGAAAGATTTCTCAAATTACTGCCGGTGTGGGGCGGGTCGGATTTAAAGTTTGCGGGTGCGGGGCGGCAGCGGACAAAAAATTACAATCCGTGCAGGACTCTAACATAAACACCTCTGTGCTGCTGCTGGGGACTTTTTGGGTCCTGATCATAAGCATGATTCTTGGACTGTTACGTTCTTAACTCTGGCATCCGCTAGGATTCGGGGATTTTCGGAAAAAAGAACACATATGGCTTTGCGCGGGAATTTCTCCGGTCCGGTATGCTCTGCAGACTTGGTAAAAGTCTCAAAAGACGCGGCAAGTCTTTTTGTCTGCACTCGAAAAAAATTTTTATGCTTGGGGGTGCGGTTTCTTTGTGAGTGACGCCATAAGTGGAGGACTTTTAGGTCACCTTGGCCCACTTTGCCTGGCCCTGGGCACCAACCGTTAGGTGGTAGTATTTTGCTGAAGTTTTTACTGGAAACTAGGCTACAATCTGAGTCTTTTGATACTTTGGATGACCTGCTGGGGTTTCGGGTTCAAAAGTTGTGATCTAAGT
>Ga0210059_1009222_pt1 | contig 15448 bp, 11 predicted proteins | sample Ectturendosymbi2_FD_188042 | JGI IMG/M metagenome (GOLD analysis project Ga0210059, IMG submission 188042) | Ecteinascidia turbinata endosymbiont from Florida, USA - Sample 2 (SPAdes) (version 2) | ecosystem: Host-associated > Tunicates > Ascidians > Unclassified | place: Key West, Florida... | reverse complement strand
ACCACACAGGGTGAAATGTCGGACGGAAGCAGAGCAGTTAACAATCTTTTGCTGTCTCTAGAAACTTGGAAAATGCTAAAAACTGTTTTATCGAAGCGAAAACTTATAAAATATCAGAATTAGTGATACCACATGACACTCTGTTTCATCGTCAGCTTGACTTCGCTACGCATCTAACATGAAACGTGACAAATGTCATTTTTATTTTTGAAACCTCTCCAAATACAAAACCTAAGGAGAAAAATGTGGGGGGGACATAGCATATTATGACCCCCGTATGAAAAAGTGAGGGGGACACCTTCCCCGTGTCCCCTAACTAATTGCGCCCATGATTGTTAGCGCATTGGGTAGTTCAATAAAGTTGGCTGATTGGAGGGAATGTTCTTTTTGCAATTATAGGTTATTGCAAGGATTTATTTTGTACCGGAACTTGTTTGATTTCCTTCGAAGGCTCGCTGTTCTAAAGCGTCTCGGTTTTCAATCACAAAAATATGGTATTCCTATATGCACTAGCATCATCAAATTTTACGCTGTCTGTTTCTGAATACGTGACAACCATCGTTATAGCAAAACCAGTTACATTTCTGCGCGAACCAAATCCATGCTGTGCTATGGTCTCTCACATGTGCAGCTGTAAAACTATCACTGTTTCAATAAAATAACCTTTCTAACAGTATACTATACAGAGTAAAATGTCGGACAGAAGCAATAAACCATCTTTCGCGGTCTCTAGAAACTTGATACACGCTAAATGTCATTTTATTGAAGCTATAATTGATAAACTAACAGAATCCAGTAATACCACACCAAACTCAGTTTCAACATCAACTTGGCTATGTGTAGCATCTACATGATAAGTACTTCACACAAAACGTGGCAAACGTCACTTTTGTTTTTGGAACTTCTCCAAGTACAAAACCTGAAGAGAAAAAGTGGGGGGGACATCGCATATTATGTCCCCCGTGTCCCCCACCAAATTGCGCCCATGCATACAAGTGGTCAACGACTTACCAAATCTTGCGCTGTGGATATGGTTAAAAGTCTGTGTGTGGAAAGGAAGCAAAGAAAAAAATTCGGAAGCATGGGCGTCGGAAGGGGGGTGCAGGGGGGTCCTTGGCCCCCCTGGATTTTGAAATTATTAGCAAAAAAAGGTTGTTTTTTCAATTTCGAGGGGTAAAAACCAAATTACACCACTTTTGGCCCCCCGTGGAAAAAATCCTTCCGACGCCCATGTTCGGAAGATATGTTTATCAAATGATACCATATCCTGTCGCGTGATACGTCACAAAACATTTTTGATCAGGTAGCTGACTAATATCAAGCTGGACCTGCAACAACCAGTCTTCAGCTGGATGAGTCAAACGATGTGTCTAAAATAACTTGGAGCGGAACGAATTTTATTATGGGAGTGTCTTGGGTCCGATCTAGGTGTACTACCTAGATCATGGGTTCCAAACCTTTTTCACTCCTTCACCTCACCCCTAAAAGAGTTTTGTTCAGACGTCTCATCCCATACACAAGACCTAGATTTGAAATGCTTAGAAATAAATTAAACTTTTTGATACAGTATGTCAAAAATCAAATATGTGGACAAGAAAGGATGACACACATTAACATTTGTATACACTCTACAAAAACGGTAACTTGCTTGAAATATGTACAAAATAATAAAATCAAAGGGTGAATTATAATAGAGTTGATTATAATTTCCTTTTTCCTTTTTAGCTTCATTTCTTCTTGTCTTCGGTTTTAAGTGTTTTTTGATTTTGCTTTGTCATTTTGTGCTGGCATGTTTATCTGTTTCTTTCTTGTTTTCGGGTGTTCTTTTTATTTGTTATTTTTCCTTTTTTGGAATGTTGTAGTTGACTGCTGTGCAGTATTACTAATGCTCATATTCTTTTACGTGAATAGCCTGCTGCCATCAGTTCTCCTGTGTTTCAGATTGGGTGTGCGACTGGTAAGCGCGTGCTACAAATGGCTACGACCCAGCGAAACGCTCCGAGGAATGTCTAACCACAACATCGTTATCAAGACTTCGCAGAGCATCAGTGTTGAGCTCTGACAAACGAAGCTCCATGGTTTCCATCTGCGTTGAGATCTGAACGTGCCTTCGTGGCTGGGAGGACGTGCTATTTGTTGCTTTGCTTGCTTTTTGTCGTTATAACTCATTGATTTGGCTAATTTGTCGTATTTTGGTAAGCAATGCACGGAGTTGCTGTAGATTCTTATTGCAAACAAAATAGCCACAATTAGCCACGTCGAATAAAACAATGTTTTTGATTATTGTGGCTGTTTTATTTGCAATAAGTGTCGTACTTTGTTTGGCTTTAACGCAGTCTTGCTATGTAACGGAAGGTTTTAGAATGGTTTTACTTCCGCTGCTTCGGCTTCTTTATAGTTCGTGACCAGTCGCGACCGTCCGTAGCCCACCGCGTGGCTGTGTCAATGAATTATTGCAAGCACGTTAGCAGTTAGCCTATTCTTACCCATCCTGTAACTGAGGCCTTTTCCTTTCCAATGTAAAGTGGCAGCTGGGGTTGCAATTTTTCTATTAAATTTTTCTATTAGATTTTCTTAATCGGTAACTTTACTGTCTGTGGGTTTTATTTTATTCTATTTATACTTCATGCACTTCGCAGAGCTGATGATGCCTACTTCGTAGGAGAAATATATACTCTGTAAGATCTTATAGTGTCTGATTGTTTGCTGAGAAAGGACTTCTTTCTATAGACAGTGTTGATTATAATCCATTGCAAAAAAAAAACGCAGGAGAGTAATCAAGAGATCAACTTCCTGTCAAGACAGACGCTTCCCAAACCTCCTGGAATGATATCTCGCACCTCCAGTAGGGTTGCCAGATCACTTGAAATTTTTAGAACATTTTGTTTTTCATTGAGATACCATGAGCTACTTTCCTGGGCAGTGACGTACGCAGAAAATTTTCATGGTGGGGTTTTCATTCAGTGGTGTATGGTGGTCATTTGTATTTGATGTGTGGTGTTTGTGACGTCACAATGTGATGTCATATTTGTGTTTCCAAACCAACGTTTTCGCGAAATTTGTTGACACAATATGCGCGTATTCTTCTACACGCACTCCCCTTAATTTATGTGTCATTGCACTGACTATAAACTATCAGCGCTCCAAGTTAGGATGTCGAGGGAAAATAAACTTAGCGCTACGACGCAGAAGTTCATAATTGCAAAAATATCAGGCTGCGCATTTAAACAGGGGAGTAAAATACACTCACCGCTGCGTCGGAGCAATTTACAATGCAAAATCAAACTGCGCTAATGTCTTGTCGAATACGTGCAGTGGAGCATTGAAAGTGTGCGTCTGGACTGTCAAACACACACCCCGGTTTGTAAGATCGAATCTTGCTAAGCTACACAAGAATTGAGAATGCGCATAAAGTACGCAAGAAAAGTACATGCAGTTCGCGAAAGACCCTTCTGTTGTGGAAAGTTTTGGTTAGTTGCGGGTCATCTGTATTTTTAACAAATGCCTGCAGTTTTGCTTCATGGTAGATTTTAACATAGATCACTTGTTTTAACACTTTGCCAAATAACATTAAATCGGCGACAGTGACACAAATGGCAAAAGATGAAGGTTTGAACCTCTAGACGTAGACCCAGTGGTGTAGGAGATGGGGGGCAGGGGGTGTAAGTGCACCCCCAAAAGTTTTGATATGTCAAAAGTGTGGGCAAAAATCAAACAATTTGGGCAAAAACGCTTCGACACTTTTTAACGATTTGATGAAATTATAGTCTACGTCTTTATTACTGAGGGTATAAATAAAAGTTTATTATGCAATAGAAAACACATTGAATATATATAACAGCAACAGGAGTGGCCAAACTGCGGCTCTTCGAACCTTTGCATGCGGCTCTTTGAGCTTTCCGAAAAATTATATATTTGTTCTTTATTTTAATTTCTATTGCAAAATATAAAAGTATTGTAAAATGGTACTGTGGTAACTAGCGTGCCGCACAGTATTACTTTTGCAAGTCGTTTCAAAAAGAATTATGATGTCGCAGAAGCGTAGATTGCAAAAAAATTCGTGTTTATAAATTTTTATGTTGCGGCTCATTGTAACTTGGGTTTTACGATATGCGGATCGTACAGCAGGCTTGGCCACCCCTGATATATAAAATCAGCAACCTGTTTCTAGTAACTTCGTGTTTCAGTTTGTGAGAGCTGTTGATTAACTGACTCGCTTGAATGTTTGGGCAAAGGAAGGCATTTCATTTATTTGATTTTTTAATTGTACGCTGAAGTAATCGAATATGCTGCAGGGTATCTACTTCATATTACAGCAATAGAGTCCATGCCAGGCAAGTACACAAAAGCTTTTTTTCGATTTTCACTGCAGTGTTTGGATGAACATACAATGTACCAAAAGCTCAAAAGCTACAAGTTTTTAGGGCAAATTTAGGGAAATATGGGCAAAATGTTCCGTGCACCCACAAAAATTGCCTGCTGCTGCACCTATGACAAAAACTGAAAAGATATGAAACTATTTTTAAAAGTGAATTAAACCAAAACTCGCATATTCAGTCATCAATAGATCCTAAAAATGTCTCATAACGCTCTATTTGTTTTACTTAAATTGAAATCTAACACAACCATAGCAAGCGTAAAGTGATTGATTTTTTTGTAACCACAGTCACGCCAAAATTTTATTCGCTTCCTGTGCTAAGCTATAAATTAAATGATGTTGATTTTTGCATGTGACCGTCTCCTGAAGGTTTAGGTAGCACCAAAGTGCGAATGCTGCAAATATGTATAAGAACAAGAACTGTTTTCTGATTTCTCGGCTGTAACTGATGTTCTTCGCTATAGTTACTGTAAGACTCCCCGGTTTACCCTCTCCGTCTTCGAAAAACTTATAAATTACACGAAACTAAAGAAAGCATTGCAATTGGAAAAATTATATCCTTTGTATTGCAACACGATAACCGGAAATGGTGCAAATGGCTTTTCAAAATAATTTTTCATAAACAAGTTTTATTTTAATTGTAACAAGTTTACCAAGTTTTCAAAAGTAATTTTACGCGCAAAGAAAATCGGACCCTCTGCATCAATGTCCCAATAACGAAATCGAATCTCATAAACAATTTGTTAATAGTAACCACCTGCGTCGATTCGCAAATCTCCTCGGTACCTTTTCATTGAAAACCAAAAAAGCTCAGTGAAAATTGATTTGATATAGCAGCGAGTTCTTATTGTGAATCACTAAAATCTTTGTCTAACGTGCAACAAGCTTCCGTCAAAACTCGTGATGAAAAATTCGGACTACAGCATCGTACTGGAGTACTCGTTGATCACAAACTGATGAGAAGTGTTTTCATTTCTGTCGCAGCGACATAGTTTCGTTACGAAAACTTAAAATGTGATTTGACTGCGATCTCCCAGGAAAAGTTTATCTCTCTGCGGGGAAGGACTGTAGTCTGTCTTGACGATAAGATTTAGAAGTAATAATTTTGTGCATGGTTAACAGTCATTGCTCGCCATCTTTTTGTTCCAATGGCTGTTAGCACGAACCCAGTTATACATTTTTTTGAGCTCATTGTTAACTATTTTTATAAACTTTTGTGGTTTTTCTCAGATATTAGGATTGATGTCATCAGCATATAAAACAGTATTGAAGTTGGAGGCTTTCACAGTGTGATTAATACATACAAGGACTAGTAAAGGTCCAAGGACAGATCCTTGAAGTACATCATGTTACATTCAAAAAAGAATATTTTGTATCTGCTATTTTAATGAACTGAACTCTATTGTCTATGTAAGAAACAAGACGTTTCAGGGGTGTTACTCATAATCCACAGTAAAACTATTTTTCAATTAATATATTATCATCAGCACAGCCGAAGGCTTTGCTTAAGCATAGAAACAGAGTACATATTATTAGTTTTTTATCTTTATTGCAAATCATGTCATCATAGACGGCAGCAATTGCTAAATCAGTAGAATGGTTGGTGCGGAAGCCATGTTGCTCTGGGCTCAGCATAGACTCACTTGTAAAAAAGTAGTACAATCTGCTGTAAATTAGGTTTTCAAAAATTTGGAGAGTTGGAAGTATGGATATTGGTCTATAATCATTAGGAGATTTGGGAGTAGTTATTTTAGGAATGGGCGTCATTTGAGAAAACTGGGAATAGTTATTTCAGGAATGGGTGTCATTTGAGAAAATAACCATGAGGATAAACTCTTAGTGGAAATTTTTTAAAATTTTGCTGGGATGTCAAAGGAGTTTTATGTTGTCTTCCATTTTAAATATTAAATTATTTGACTTATCTCATCAGCATTGGTTGGTGCGAAACTGGCAATGTACACAAATTCGAGAAAGACTCATTAAAAAAGTCATTAACAGTTGTAGGGGAGGATCAATTTAGGAGGATATATTCTTGCCAATGGTGGAAAAGTGAATATTTAGTTCTTCATAATGGTTCTGATTAATTATTAAGATCAGCAGTGATGGTTTCTACACCTACTTTATCTTTTTGGTTTTTGTAGAAATAATTTAGTTGATAACTTCCCGGTTTTTTAAACATCATTTCTACAGTTTTAAAATTTTGATCTATAGCAGTTAGGGACATACTGTCCACTGCCATTGTGTGTCGTTTCACTTGCATATAAAATTTGCCGGAGAAAACAAGGCAGTTTTACTCTTTGTATGTTCTCGTAATCTTCTTCCGCAGCCCATCCGCACATGGAGTTTGTTTGGATCTGCTGCTGCGTTGCTTGATATCTGGTTGCGTGAGCGGAATAAAATTGAACTTCTGCAGCGAAGTTCAATTTGCAACTAGGTCTGTTACAAAAGTATTACAAGCAGTGGCGTCAGGGCCGGCCCTGGCAGGTGCAAGACCTTGGCGCGGGGCCTCTTTGAGCAGTGTTATTATGACGTCATCGTGTTCAGTCAACCGTCCTACGACCTTCAAGATGTTTTGGCGAAATAACTATATGAATATCAAAAACGACCTCAAATTGTTGGAGTTGTTCTGTTTGTACATGATAACAACAGTTTTTTTTATTTGGAGGAGCGTGGGCATAGCTTATGTTTTCCCTAGGTACGTCGATGTTTATGGCTAATAACATACTGCTGTGGTGGGCACTGGACAGCGTAGTAGTGTACCGCTACCAACCGTAATAAAAGCCGAAAGTTGTAAAACCGTCTTTATTCTTTTGATTTGATTGTAAGCCGCGGCTTATGAAGTTTTTTCAGATTTCGTGCGGCTTGCAATCAAGGGCGTGGACAAATTATATGTATCAAGGGCGTGGCACCTTCCGGTGAGCGGCAAATTGGTGACTAAAAATTTGTTTTTAAAAATAGTTTCAATTCTTTTCAGTTTTTGTGCTTAGAATCCTTGCCTAAAAGCTTGGAAATGTGGTTGCGGAGTGAGAAAATTGATAAAATGATTACTCACATGCCTGCATCAAATCCAGGATACTAAAGTGCCCCTGTGTTCGTCTTGAAATTAGAGATTTTCAGCATACTTACTTGGGGGAAATTGCTCCCAGTCCCTGCACCTTATTATCATGGGCGTCGGCAGGGGGAAAACGGGCATTTGCTCCCCCTGGAAATTGGGACTAAGAACGAAAAATTTCTAGAAAATCTGAGGTCAGCAGCTTAATTCCGATTGTTTGTTTTAACTCTTGCAATGACAGTTTATTTGCCAGTATGACACTGGCACTGCACAAGAGTCAGATTCACTGTTTTGGTGTTATGCAGTGAAACCAGCGATGAGTTTGCAATTCACTCAGCATGCCCGTTGCTTTGCCTGCAGAGGCATGGCTGCGAAACTTGCGAGCGAATCGTTCTGCTGTTGGTGTTTATTGCGTAACAATAACACTGCAACAAATCTTCAAATGTTCAATTCAAGTTGCGGTAGTAGGTGATTTGTCGCGAGACACTGACTGATGATAGAGGTAAAGCCGCGTAGTTAGTGTGAAAAGAACCATGAGTGAATCTGTAGCGATGCCTCCACAAGTTTGAAAAATCTATTGTTAGTGTGAGACTGAACGCTTGTCCGATTTTTGTATGATGAGCGTCCACCGTGAAAAAAATCAGCAAAGGCAAGCAAGGTTTTATTGAAAAGGTCACTTTGCACGAGATCCCAGACGTTTCCAGCTCTTGTTTCTACTGTAAGTGACGCTGACAAGTCTTGCTAAGTAAAACAAAAACACAATTTGTGGTTTCGTTGAGACCATGGCAATGTTTTTTGAAAAGAAGTACCGTGTTTGGAAAATCTACAGGTAGCTTCTTGTAAGGGCTCAAGGGGGGTGGGGTTAAAACCCCCTTGAGCTTGATGTTTTACAAAAACTTTATTACCTGCGCAAAGGAAATAAATTGTTTTCGCATGCTTTTAGCTTGTTAGTTTGTCGACTTAATGCAAATACCACGGAATGAATTTGCACGAAAATTTCAAAGCACGTTGTAAATTAGCCAAAAAGTAGTAATTTTGTTTTGGTGGGAATCAGGGTTATCGTCTGCATCCAGAAACCATCTCACCACTTCTTGCAGACCTCTCGTCCACTACGCATGTTCAAGATTGCGTTCCGCGATAGTTCGCTTTACCCGAAACAATTGTCTTTATTTTGTCTGCTACGGTTGATCAGCTCAAGCGCTGACTGTATTGGCTACGTAGGCCGGACTCCGTAGCATGATAGAACTGTTGCACGAGCTCAAAAAAGCAGTTTTTAACATAGAAGTATTCAGGCATTTCATACCGTCTCAGCGGGAAAAAGAAAACTAAAAATGTGCTGAACTTCTATACATAACATAAAATCGTAAGTTTTTTACGTACTTTATGCGCATTCTCAATTCTTGTGTATTCAGCAAGTTTTGATCTTGCAAACCGGGGTGTGCGTTATACAGTCAAGCCGCACACTTCCTTTGCTCTACTGCTCGTATTCGACAAGACATTAGCGCAGCCTCATTTTGCAGTTTTAAATTGCTCTGACGCAGTGATGAGTGTGTTTTACTCCCCTGTTTTAACACGCAGCCTATATTTTTGCAGTTATGAACTGCTGCGTCGCAGCGTTGAGTTTATTTTATACATCCTAACTTGGGGCGCTGATAGTTTATATTCAGTGCAATGACACAAAATAAGGGGAGTGCGTGTAGAAGAATATGCATATTATGTCAACAAACTTCGTCAAAACGTTGATTTGGAAACATGAATATGACGCCAAATTGTGACGTCACAAAGAGTTCACACCACAAAGAAATGACCACCATATGCCACTGAATGAACCCCCCACACGAAAATTTTCTTCGTACGCCACTGTAGCCTTCTTGTGTAAATTACATGGCTATTGCTGCCAGCAAAGCGCATTTTTATGACTTTTGCCCTGAAGTGGGGCATGTCTTTGTGGGATAGAAATGGGAAAGCGTTTTGTGAACTTCCATTTGCATTGCATCATCAGCAACCTGAAAACTATACGCAACATACAGTATCTAGGTTGCCCCAGCCTGGAAAAATTTCTGTGGACGCCCATGTTTCCTACCCAACCAAAGCCATTACCCCCCTAAACTAGTCCAAAGTCCTTTGAACAAAGAACAGAGATGACATTCGACCACGGGCTAGCAAACATTACTGGTCCGATAGTTCAAAGGTAAAATTGCTCCACACCCCCACCCAAATCTGATAAAAAAGACCCCGGCACTCAACCTCGCTGCGCCACTGATTACAAGATAAGTATAAAAATTGTAAAGTGTGAATCAGTAGAGCCCATGAAAAGCACCAAGTTGGCTGCTTCGATTAAAACAGATAGGAATTTTGAAACCCATTTATCCGGTTTTATCGTTAATGACATTATTTCCAAAATATTCCATGTCCGTAAATCTGTATCTATAAAAGTACGCAGTAACTAACCCTCACACTATCCACTTTGCATTTGTTTTCGCATAATTCAAAACGGTAAGTTGTCCCAATAAATATTTGTTACACTTCACTGCATAGAAAAAAGATTCAAAATGAAATCCGAAAACACCACAGCAAGCCTTGTGCCTTGACCAATGACGTTTTCAGTTCTGCAGCTCAATCTACAGTGACTACACTTAGGGGCGTAACGAGGTTAGATGGCGCCCGGAGCAAAAAGCAAGATCGGCGCCCCAATGTTCGAAACTGAGCAAATGTACTGTATTGAAGAAAGTACTTGTGACATTGTTGGACTTTTTGGCGAACCCCGCAGCCATTCGGTGCCCCCCACAGTGACTCGGCGTCCGGGGAATTGCTCCCCCCTTGTCCCCCTCGTAACGCCCCTGACTACACTGTACTACTAATTTACTGTTAGACAAAGTTGTTGAAATTGCATGCACGCGACGGTGGTGTTTTATACACAGCGTAATTCGTATTAGTCATTTTCTTAAACCTAAAAAATCAGAGTTGCTAAAAGTGCATTTGAGGCCAGTAAAAGTACCTACCGACCATAAACTGGGTACTTGTTGTCCAAGCGGAAGAAAATTTCCCGTAAAGAGCTTCGTATGTTGAAATAGCAAACCCATTAATACTTGTAAAGATTAAAGCAAACGCAACAAGTCTGAATGGAATTGGAGTGCTGTATTTCCCCAGAAGAAATGGATAGATGAACGATCTGGAATGTAAAAATTGAATGCAACAGAAAATTCAAACGTTTAATAGGAAAAAATTTTCATGCACAAGGAGAAGACTAAAGCAATTTGTAAAGCAATTTATTGTTAAAGCAATCTGGATGCAACGGCTACTTTTACAATTTTAAGTAGCCCGGTAAGGCAAAAGTTGTTGTGGATACTCAAATATCCCATCTCTGACCATCTCTGGTACGTATGTACTGTCTGTCATGATAACTTCCTCCGACATGCCTCGTAGTTTGTGTCTCATGCTTCGAGTTCCTTGAATCTCAAACAGATTTTCAAAAAAATTTTGTAATATTTCTGAAAGATTCTTTGATGTTATAGGAAGGTTGAAGAGTGAGTGATGGAAGCAGCAAAGACACCACTAGGCTTTATTCTACGCAGATATACGTTGTTCAAACATCAAAGGTGACTGACCTGTGGAAGTAATGTAGAGCAAACATACCGATAACTGCCAAATTTGCCCGACCTATGTTCCCTGGCCCGACACTGAACACAACAGTAACTGCGATTATGAAAGACGGCGATTCTTGTATGATCCACGCTGCTTTTGCATTCATACCTAAAGAGTTAAAGACCATATATTGAAAAGATTACAACAACCACTGAGTACAGCACCAATCAAGAAGTTTGAACAGAAACAGTGCTACGCTCTCACTACAAAACTATATAATCGTGGGCGTTGTCAATACACGTTTAAACTGTCTCTTGAAAATTTTTGCATAATCAAATTACGGTGCACTAAATTTCGAGAGAACTTTTCATCAGATACAAATGTGGTCAAAATCTGAAACTTCACTGTTTGGGATGTTTGAGAAACTTCAACACGGAACAGAATGAGTTCTATTATTTCAATGTACTTCTAAGCTTCAAACTTAGAAGCAATTATCGACGCATGGTGTAACTATTTGTCAAAACTTAAAGTACTTGGGCCCTGGGTTATACGTCACATAATGTTTTAGGATATAATTTATTTACCACATCAAACTGTTCCTGAAAAGATTATATTATTTTTCATAATCCTGACCATCAACTGCACAACAAAAGCACAGTACTGTTTTGCCATTGCAAAACTTTTATTTGCTCGTTATTAAAAATATAAAAGTTTTTAAACTGTCGCTAACCTTTCTCTGTGCCAGTCGCGTGCTTTCCGTATTCAGCAGTCATACCTCTAGCAAAGAAAATCAAGTTAAGACAACCGAGTGCGAAAACGGTGTATCCCAAATACTCCACAAATATAACATTGCTTATATCCCACATTTTGACTTACAATATTGCCAAGAAAAATTACTTCAATGGTAAATGATCTGCAACTCTCGGTTGCTCGAACTAATTGGCATTGACTCTGCTGTTCACACTTGTGGCACTGAACGTTTGGCAAACGGTGTTTCGGGTCAAACATACATACCCAATGCCTTGGTGTAACGTATGTTCAACACTAGAGGACGCTAGAGAGGTTACGTAACTCGTATTTCCATGCTTTGCACTGAATGTTTTGCAGGGCATATTTGTGGTGGCTTGCTTACGCCATGTGAATTTTTTTTATATTTTAATAAATCAATATAAACATTTATTTCACAAGAAAAAATTCACTTTTGATCAAATATTCTTTGAAAATGAAAAAACTTATTTTCTAGAAACAACATCTTGCGAAAATATTTTTTCCAAATAAAAATTTCATGACGAATTTTTTCATTACTGCGCTCAACTCCGCCAACGAATTGGCGTTTTAGGAACAAACGTATCTTGTACATTCAAATGTTGCATGTTCGATTTTACTGCAGTTTTTACTCCTCCAGAACCCTATCTGTATTTTCCGGTTTGCTTGCAAAAACTTCAAGAAAACATAATTTTACGGGACATAAGCTCTACGTTAATCTAAACCTAGCAAGTACTGGAAAAAGGAAAGCAATCCTTTTTTAACTCATGTCAGAGTTATCCATAACTACAACTGATGTAATTCTAGGAACAACCATTATTTTGGTGCAAATTTAAAAAATCTAAAGAACTGTGTGCAACAAGTTGTACTACAAGCGTTATTAAACACAGGCATGATGACCTTTCCTAATGTTTGTGTTTAAATCCACGTTACACCTATGACATCTATGAACTGTATTTAGACTAATCCAGTGATTCTCAACGTCGTCCATCTGGAATTTCTAGGGGTTCACAGAATTCGATAAATCCTAGATAAAGCTTTCACTGACCTACGTGCAATACAGTTTCGACTAATTGTTCATAAGGTGTCAGCATAGCAAAGTGGTCCATCAGATATTTTTCAAAAGATGGTCCATGAGCCAAAAAAGGTTGAGAACCACTGGACTAATCTAACTGAAAGGTGGAAATGCAAAGCCACCTCCAGAAAAGATGCAATTTGTAATATCCGCTTGCCACAACAACAACAACCGTAATTTCATCTCAGCTTCACCAGAGATTATTACAAAAGACCTAAGACTTCGTTGATAGAACGTAAAGCAACATACCACAGAACAAGCAAGGTAAGCGATGATTTATTAGAAAAACTGCATTAAAAACGATTAAAAACAAGCATGCAACAACATGGTTGCTTTGCAAACCTCAATGGGAAACATTTCGTTGGCGGTGTTGGGCATGGTAAAGAAAAATAAATTAGCCATAAAATGTTTTTTGGGGAAAAGATATTTTCGTAAAATAATTTTTTTGATAAAAATTTTTTTAGTCAGTTTCAAATGATTTGTCAGTTACAATAATTTATTTCAAAACTAATTTTGTTACATAATTTTAAAGTTTATATAATTACATAATTTTTGCGTGGCGCAAACGGACCACCATACATGTCCGAGGTAACAGGAACGGAAATCAAGATTTTCAAAGAAAAACTTTAATGACTTTGCATTTCGACTGTTTTGTTGTGTACTTATGTTATACTTATGCCCTTTTTAAATTGCTATTTTTGTCATTTTGCAATGTACTTCTATGTACAATTGTGTGAATATTAAAGAACATGACGTACAATCAACGGGTACAGGTACGCCGGAACAGTGGTGGGGCAGGGGGCAGTAAAAGTGTTGAGGTCAATGGAAACATGTAAAAAATAATAAATCGTTACCAATTATGCTTGTTTTCGCGCAGCTGATAAACCATGAAACCACCCATGATTCTGTTATGAAAAGGCACCTCCGCCTCTGATGTCCCCCTTTTAAAAAGACAGGGGGCAATACCCCGTCATTTCACCGATCTCCGGCGTCCTTGGAATTACCTATGATGCTGTTATGTAAGGGCATCTGTGCCCACGCTGCCGCCCCTTTCAAAGGTCAAGGGGGCAGTGCCCCCGTCATGCACTCCCGTTCCGGGGTCCCTGAACAGGTATATAAAAATACGTATACGGTGTTGCTGAACATTTGATGAGAAATAAATTACATTATTAATCATACAACTTACACTTCATTTCAAATTGAAACTCACTTCATAAATTTGCTTTGATTTTTATTTATTCTTTGTGAGCTCATTGAAATAAAATATTTTAAAAAAAGGTATAACGCTGTTGTCGGTTTCACAGAAGCAATAGCGATTTAGGTATCATGCACAACTGCAGTTTGCTCTGCTGCATAGAGAAAGGCACAGACTTTTAGAAAGCAACCAGGTAAAACATAAATACTATAGCCCAAAAAAAGAGATAAGACAACTTCAAAAGCATTTTTTCCCGGACTAAACATACAGTATGCTGATGTGTTCAATGTCGACGCTTTTCATTTCTTATTTGAAAATTTGGGAAGTGCAGAGTTCTTTTTGTTGGCTTGACCTTTTGCTTGTTTGGCATAAAACAGGGTTTTTGCTACTGCTGACTCCTACGGCATTCTGAGAAAAACTAGCATAACAATCCGGGCGCAATCCATTTAATCAACTTTAACACTACTGTCTACTTAACGTTCTTGCTCCCAGTACGAAGTAATTCCGACGAGTTAAGGTCGTTGCACAGCAGCACAGTATCAATGTGTTGGCTGCGAGCACAAAGTTTATTCAAATGTATCACAGCAGGGCGGTCAATGGAGTGTTTCCGACCATTCACCACAGAAACATGCAACACCTGCCCATTCAACGAAAAAGAGATGCCCTGAAAGAATTGAGCGAAAACTGAGCGACCACATTCAGAAAGTTACGTCATATATAAAAGGGATGATGTTTGAGCAATGTGTGCTGTTGCGAGTAAATATTGAATTGCTTTTTATTGGAAAATGTGTTCCGACCTTTCAATCGTGCTATTGGGCGAAAACTCACGTTTAAGAATTTCTTCAATGCTTTGAATAGCTTTTTGCCAAGCCAGCACCTCGAACCATGTTTGCTGTCAATAATGTCTGGGAGTTGGTCTAGAAGTCAAGTTAAAATAATTTGAGCAAAAGACATAGGTTAGGGGAAAATCGATCTAAAACTAACAAGTTGAGCTTCCACCAGATCAGGGGCGCAGCCAGGATTTTTCTAAGGGGGGGGCTGAAGTTATGGAAGCAAAAGCCTTGAAAAGGAAAAATTGCTTGTGATTAAAATAGTCAAGAAAAGCACTTAATTTGTGGAAAAACAATTGACTGTACTCACCACGAAAACTGGAGGTCCTTCCAACTAACCTGCCATCTTGTTTCTTTGATATTCTTTCCTGACGACCGCAAAACTCGACAAACTTGATTACATGTCTCAGCCGAGTTTTGTTTTGATCTATGATCTTTTTTCTACTGTCGGAAAGCATATTTCTCACGTCCAAGTTTCCTTCATTTTTGCAAAGTTTAATAAGCATATCAAACTTATCTGCGCAAAACTTGTCTTCTTTCGCTTGTTTCCAATTTTTGTGAGCTGATT
>Ga0210059_1009221_pt1 | contig 15449 bp, 12 predicted proteins | sample Ectturendosymbi2_FD_188042 | JGI IMG/M metagenome (GOLD analysis project Ga0210059, IMG submission 188042) | Ecteinascidia turbinata endosymbiont from Florida, USA - Sample 2 (SPAdes) (version 2) | ecosystem: Host-associated > Tunicates > Ascidians > Unclassified | place: Key West, Florida... | reverse complement strand
CAGGGGTGGCCAACTTATCTTCGACTGGGATCGACTGGAAAATTTCTTGTTAACTCGCGATCGACCGGTAATAAAGTCACAAGTAGAAAATGTCATAAAATGCAATAAAAAAGAATACTGATTGAAAAATGTTCTTTTTAGGTACCTTGTCAATTCAACGCAAAATCAAGCGCGATCGAACAGCTGAGCCTCAGCGATCGACCGGTCGATCGCGATCGACCTGTTGGCCACCCCTGCCGTAGTTGATTCAATCTTTCTTCTTCTGAGCTTGATTTTGCCCATGTAGCTTCATTCATTATGCTTGATTTCTTTGTAGAACTTGATTTTGCCCATGCAGCCTCTTTCATATATCTAATATCAATACAATAGAAAGATAACATGTGTGTCTCTAAGGGTAAAAACAAATAATAAAATAACAAGGCCTTTGAAGGCGAAAAGTGCGAGCAGCACACGATTGTTCACACAATAGCCACTCACTTTTACTGACATTTCTTTGCGACAACGCGCTGCATGTGTGAAAGAACACATTAAGCGTCAACTCATTGTATTGTATTGTGCAACGTCTTCACTCCCACACGCAAGGCGCTAGACTTTAAACATGCATCGCCGTAACAAGGAATACACAAATACATGAAAAAAGACGAGGATACATACATGGCGGTAGTAGAGTGTATACGCTTGACGGCGCTAATACATTTACTTTGATGAAACACAAGCTTTTCAGACACACGCGAAAACGCCATCATGATTATTATAATGCAGTACTGCGATGATATCCAAGTACATCGATTTATATAATGCATGAGGCAGTGGGAGGCTGTGAAGGATCAGGGTCCATCTAAGCTGCAGACCTCCGAAGGACGAAGCTCCTTTGTTGTGTAAAGGGAACAGCGTATAATAGTCAGTAAAAGTCTTTTGCTCTGGGTATAAAATGTAATATGTGCAATGCGGTTATATGGTTTATTGAAGTATAATGCATTGCAAGCAAGGTCAAGCCGCCAGAAGAAAACGGTTTCAGTTGTCACATTAAACATTTACTGTTTTCACATATTTAAAAATATTAGTGAATGCTAGAAAGGAAATGCGTCATAGGTTATAAACTGGTGCAGCACTGTGATGTTGTCACGAGATTTAAGCAGGTTGAGCACTAATCATGTAATCATGCACTGCGGAAAAGAACTCGATGTCAATGTATGCATTGGAGGGGAAATTCGCTTGTTTTGAATCTATAGACTGAAGGCATCCCATCACTTCGCACACCGGCTTGACGCGACCAATTCTTGTGAACGCAGCAAAAACCAAACGATGCAATATAAAACGGAGGCACTTCATGATTTGACAGCCTCCATTGCAACAACGCTAAGTAATTAAATCAATCCACTTGGCATATGCACACCAATAAATAAGAACACAAAGCATGTTTCTAGTGGCCGAGTAATACATATTTTTAAATTCTGCCGAAAAAAGCCCCGAACACGTTTTATTTATTATTTCTGAAGGAATTCTTGACCAGATTTCTATTACACTATATTTTATCATTGTAACACCTGAGTTTGAACGTGCTTTTGGTAAAGCAAATTGTCGAGTTTTGGTTTGTCTTGTATTATACGGATGAACATCTGTTATGAATTTAGAATAACTTTTAAACGTAACAGTTAGCTGAGAGTTAGTATGTTTGTACATGAATTTGCTCACTTCAAGATTGTAATACTTATACAAAGATCTTACGTTAAAATGTAGCAAAGAGAGATCTTTTGACATCAACATATCAACATGGCTCACAAAGTCCGTACGTGTAGTATACTGCGAGAGAGGTAGCGATAGATCGTTTTCAGAGTAGTTGTTGCTACTTGTTAAGCATTCACAGTCAGGAAACAATTGTGCATTGCAGTGTTTACAATCATTCATTTAGATTTAGGTGGGAAGCACATTTTTGCATTGCTGCGCCAGTAGCCATGTATTCAGAACAGATAAAGCATTCCAAGATATAATATTAGTACACTTGCGCATGCATTTTACTCTGGCAGTTTGTTGTTCAAATGTAAGTAGTCGTTTACATTGAATGTTTGGTTTCAGAATTCACGGAAGGTAATATCTTTGTGGTAGAGTTAGATATTAAGTATTTTGCCGTAGACCATCTGTTTATAATCAAAATTAATTCCGTGTTTGAAGAGAATATCAGGTGAAGTTACGGTGACCCATTTTTGAGATGTCTTGAGCTTGGCTTTTATATTGCCATTTCGAGTGTAGCAAGAGGTAAATGTATCAGAACAGGATTTTTGCATGTACTTCAGTAGTTTGTATCGCAGAGGTGTGAGATCCCCATTTACAAACATAGGTGTAGGAGCAGTCAAACTTTTGGGGGTGCAAATAATTTTTGCCCAAATTTCCGCAAACTTGCCCGAAAAAAATCCAAAGAAACTGACCTCAAAAAAGGGGGGCGCATTTTTTCACATCAAGGAACTTCAAGCACCATTTTTGCCCAAATTTCACCAAAGCTTGCCCAAATTTCTCCTAACTTTACCGAAAACAACTAAATTAAAATGTGACCTCCAAAAAACAGCGTCTTCATTTTCATTTTGCGTGCCATTTAAAATCAACGCACATACAGCAATTTTGCGAAGGTTTACACATATTTTGCCCAAATTTCCTCAGATTTTGCCCGGATTTTCATCAAATCAAAACTTTTCGGGGTGCGATTGCCCCCCCTGCACCCCCGCCTCCTACATCAGTTTTGACGAAGACGTGCTTTTGATTTTACAAAACTAAAAACTGCTGTATGTGCGTTGAATTTACAACGCTGTCTGCCTCCAACATTTTTCAGATCCCCTTTGTTGGTAAGAAACTCGTTTCGTTTTTTGTATGACACAAATCTTACAGTAGTTGGACATGGTTTCTCCTTGTTTCTTCTTTCTTGTCGTAGCCGATGTACTCTCTGTACATCATTATTTTGGAGATCGATTTCGAGTTCATCTGCTGTTTCAAACAAGACCTTGTCCTCATCATGGTTGTCTTCTTTGTCTTCTTCTACTCCATAAATAAGAGTATGTTCTCCACTTATGTTCTTGCCTGTCAAGTTGCAAAACAATCGGATTTGCTTTCTGAACCATCTCATTGCGTAGCTGTACTTTTTCTTCTTCAAGCTGATTCAACTTATTATCATGTGCAACCATCTTTTTTTGTATTCTATTTAGTTTGTTTTCAAGGTTTTGTGTGATATTAGTTAGCTTGTCCAGCTTTTCATTCTGGATATGAATTAGCTTGTACAGTTTTTCAATCATGTTTCTGATGGCTTGCCATATTTGCTTGACAATTTTTTCTTTTGAAGTTGATTTTGTCCATGCAGCCTCGTTGCATCATTATATTTAGTTTCTTCATATGGTCGATTACAGACCGGCAAAATCAGCAGTAAGTTGCAAATTATTTAAGTATTACTTAAATTATTAGCTACACTATCCGCTCTCTTATTCAAATAGAATGTTGATAAAGATTTTCAACGTTAATAAGGAAATTTTATAGATCCGTTATATTTTCATGTACATCACGCGAACTGCAGCCAGTCATCTGACAATGCGAATAGCCGTGGACACGTCATAATATGCAGAGCAGGGGTGGGGGGAAAATCGGGGCATTCTGCAGGGTTTTGTGCGGCCGAAGACTGCAAAAAAGTTAGAAAAAGATCAATTGTTTGTTTTCATTAACCGTGCTGTCTATATGTTGTATTATCTGAGAGCGCAACACCCGATTTTGAAAGGTGCGACCTTTCCATTTTATGGCCCACTAATGCGGGCCCTCTCTAAAAAGTTGGCCAGCCACTTAGTTAGACTCATTGCTTGGCAGCCGGTGTTTCCGCGAAATACTGGTGTGCCGTGAGACGATGTTGGGTTAAAAAGTATAATCACACTCAGTCCCGGAACCATGAGGAGCGACCGTGAATTATCCCCCGAAATTTTCAAAAACATGTTTACTTGGTAGATACATATCAACAAGTTACAATCCATTTGCCCCGCCACCCAAAAATAACACAACAACAAGTTGCAATCATATCGCCCCCTCGGAAAATATCAGCTGGTTTCGGTCCTGAGCATACGCGTGTTAATTAACATAAGAAGGGGAAAGCATCGGCGCCTTAATTTGCAAAATTTCCCAGTGTTTGCCCGAGGCTTAACTTTTCATATATTTGGAATATTGTGTGCTTCAGCGTTACTAAGCCGTTCAGACAAGCTTACGAGATTGGCAGCACACACGATCAGCGATACCTCTATATACGCTGTCTACTATGTTAGGGCCTCAAACACGCGGCCCGCGGGCCACCTGTGGCGCGCGAGGGCATTTTGTGCGGCCCGCGATGCATTTTGGGAATTTTGAAGTAATCAACCTTTAAGTTATTTAGTCTATTCACCGGTGTTCAAAAGCTCTCGGCCAGCGAGTGAACATGTTTTTTTTAACGAATGTAGAGGCGGCTAGAAATGATTTACTAATAACTCACGACACCTTTCACAGAAAATAAAATATAAACGTTGTTTCCAGTAAGGTTCAGGTACCGCCATTGTTTTGCCAGTGTCATACCACGACCATCGGGTTACTTTATAAGTCCTCATTTGGCTATCGGAGCGATGCGGGCTTGAGACCCCTGGACTATGCCGATGGAAAGAGCGTCTTACTTCGGGGGGGGGGAGGTTGAAATTCAGACGAAGATGCTGTCGTAGCCTACAATAGATTTTCTAAATTCGCTCTTCACCGTTGTTCACGTTGTTTGTGAATGATGTGTTCTTCCTGTTACATACCAGATGTGATAAGGTTACTATGGAAACACTTTCGAAGTGTGCCTTTGAAACTTTTTGACAAACAGAAATTTGAATAAACCGAGATAGTCACGGTCTCTACCTTAAATATTTCAAAGCAGTTGTGACAATCACTACACAACGCGGTTTTAATCGCCACCTTGCCTAGCTGCAGTAAACCTTTAATTTTAAACGTTATTCCAGAGTAGACAGCCACAAATTTGCGCGACTTTGCTGCATTGTTTGTAGTTGGAAACCGAGTAAGTTATTTAGTTAGGTCTCGAATGCTGTGGATTTCTACAGATTGAAATGGCACAGGTTGAAATGGCACTGCGACAATAGTTTGCGGAGCGGATTGCAGTCGTAAGTGTTTGAATAAATTTTTCATAGCATTAACACCGCTATTAATCAGGAAATTGTTTTATGTCCCAGCAGTCAAAAGACTATAGGTTTTAACTTGCATAAATAGTCCTTGCCATTAAACAATAACCATAGGAAAACATATACTCGAAAATACGTGACTGCTGGTGTGTTTGAAAACATGCAGTTCTGCCGGTTCACCTAACTCGCCACAGTTCTCTCATCATTGTGAACAACGCAGGTAGAAGCGAAGTGATCAGAAAAAGCATAATGAGCTTATGTCCTGATTGCGGTGTCTGTTGCTGGCCTATTTGTCCTAATGAATCCCCGCTTCGAAGTTAAGTGAATCATCACTGTTGTTTTCATGCACAACACTTGAATGAAAACTTTAATTATCTTGTATTTAATGTGTGTGAAATGGATGGTAGGTTTACAGAAAACTTGATATAAAGTCAAGCCGGCAGCGTGTTCGGAATCGACTAAACATTGATGGCAGTCCCCCATCACGTTTTTCTCAATTTATGTGACTTGTGTTTTTTTATGAATTCTGAAGCTGCGGAGCTTTTTGAAACTGTAACCTCAACCTTCCAAAAATTCCAGAAATCCTCGATGTGCTGTTGGGTTTCGACACATTTTTAACTTTTCTCAGGCAATCAACGTAGATGTTATCGTGGCGACCAAACAACGTGAGCTGACAACACCTCAAGTTTATTTTCGATGTCGTCGTTTCAACGAAAGTGAAAGGAATCTCAAAATATTTGGGGCTGCTGCAGAAAATGTTGCCAGACACGAGCAGGTGTCTTGTGCCTAGCTCTCTAGTGCACCCAGGTGTAAACTTGTGTGATGATTGCAGACGTAAAATCAAAGCACGGAAGTTACGACGTGAACTCCAAAATAACGACTGCATATAAATTATTCCAAGCATAGATGCGTTACTGGATTAAAATACTCAATGTCACATGAAAAAATTTTGAAAGCACTCGGAGTTAGAGAAAAGTTTCGGTGGCCATTTCACGTGGCAATCCCTTCCTTTAGCCCGAGGTTGCTCTGCATCTCTGATAATTTTGCTTCTTAATGCTCTAAACTCGTCAGCAGTGTAACGCTTTTCTCCGCGTCATTATTTTCTTCGTGTTTTGTACACGTATTTGGTGTTTTATAACTACAAGGTTGTTTGTAATTATGCTACACAGCGACTATGTGAAGATGGCAGTTGTCCACGTTAGCAATTTTTATGTTTGTTTTTGCGAACCACCTATAAACCATGTGAAACGTAGCTGACAATCTGGATATTGTTTGGCGTTTGGTCAGACAGTATCCGAAATTTCCAAAACGACTTGATGCCTATCGGGCCCCAAATGCTAAGTTGCCGAATAAATTAAAGTTTGATTTTAATAAAATCAAGACATGATTCATTGCGCCATTTAACGCTATTTCAACGACACAATATTAGCATCTCAATGTAAGATCTGCATTAGAAAGTAAGACCAGCAGTTTGTTGACTTTTGGTAAATTGCAGTATTGGATAGTTTATTCCCCTCATGCTTGCTTCACGATCCACGAATGCGTTCTTGTTAAACACATGCATGGCCGTGGCCATTAACTACTCATAAATATATTATGTGCTAAACAGCATGGAATGACGCCTCGTGACTGGGGATAAAAAGACTGAGAAAAAGCTGCCCTGCTACGATCTAGGCTGGTTTTGGTTTCTCCCGTGTATCTTTTGTTGCAGTCATGGCATGGAATGGAGTAACAACGCTTTGTCGAAATTTGTAATCGCGGGGTCTTTGACAGAAGTAAGAAGGTTGTCCAGCTTTCTCGCTGGTTTTAATCCGACTTGCATTTTTTGGGTTTTCAACAGATCCGGAATTAGCTGATGCGGGGCCCTAATCCACTTGTGAGCCCCCTCTCCTATTGCTACGAAGGAAAAATGGAAAAAAACGTTGATCAACTTGCGTAAAGCCGAAAATGACGACATGGACGCTCTCAAGTAAGCTCAATAAATATTTTCTAAATCCTTACTAGAGTTCCCCGCGATCACCGCGTGTGTTGCTGCCTTCGACGCAAAAGCGTTCAATGACGAGAATGGGCATCCGCCAGTGGGGCAAAACGAGCATTTGTCCCCCCCTGGAAGTTGGGGCTAAGAACCAAAATTTTCTAGAAAACTTGACGTCAGCACTCAATTCCGATTAATGGATTTGTTTATTGCAGTGACAGTTTGTTTGCCGGTGTGACACTCACGCTACACATGAACCTTACGCGGGTTCACTGTTCTGGTGTCATGCAGTGGTGAGCTTGCAGTTCACTCATGTCCGCTCCTTTGCCTGCAGGGGCAAGTTGCCAAACCTGCAAGCAGATTGTTCTACTGTTGGTCTTTATTGTGTAACAATAACATAGCAAAAAATATTTAAATGTTCACTTCAAGTTAGGATAGTCGGCGTTTTGCGCGTGTGACTGTTGAACGCAAACATCTTGGCAGGTAAAGCAGCGAGACAGTTACTGCTGATAGCGATAAGCCACATGTTTTTATACTGTGTGAAAAGAAGCTTGAGTCAGTCTGTAGCAATGCTTCCACAAATTTGAAAAATCCATTGCTTGTTTTGTGTGAGAGTGTAACTGTAACCAATGCGCCTGACCAGGCCCGCAACCAGGGTGGGGGCAACAAGGCAATTTCCCCCTACAATTTTCACAAACCTGTTCAGATGTTAGGTACAACAAGTTACCATCATTCCCTGCAAGTAGTACAACAGCACGTTACAATTATTTTGCCCCCTGAAAATATCACCTGGTTGCGTCCCTGTGCCTGAGTGAATAGCTTAACCAAACTACCTTATGCAGGCTTCTTTTCACACAGTATAAAACTACGCGGCTTGTTATTTATGCAGGCGTGTGGACATACGCCTTAATCGTCAAATTTTATTTCTAACTTCTGAGTAAGTGCAAAGCTGTATTTGCTGTGGCGCGTTTTCACAATTTGTTTACTCATTTTTAAAAATCTTTCGCGTGTTCTAACTTTAGTAAGTTGTGTGATATTCGTGTCAACATACAGGCCTACTCAGGCCCGTAGCCACCGTGGGGCATTCGGCAGCAGCGCCCCTCAAAATTTTTTGTGCCTCCACATTTTGTTGTTACCCGAAAAAATGTTTTAAACGTATAATGAAAACAAAAATCTTGCTCCCCTAAAAATATATTTTTCCCCCGGCTATGGGTCTGGGTCCACTTCTCATTGCTTGAAACAGTTTTGCGAGAGTGTCTTACTTTCTTGTTGTTTCACTGCTCATGTTGTTCTGGCCGTTGATTATTCTTAAATTATGTCTTATGTGTAGAAAATGCTCGAAAAATGGATATTAGGCACTTTATGACATGATAAAACATTTCTGATAGCCAGTGACGTAGCGAGGCTAAACTCCACCCGGGGCCGACCATAAAAGTGCCGCCCATTTTCACCCCTCAAATTTGCTTACAAAAAATTAAAATGAAAGAACATAATGTTTCGTGCTCATTTAAAGACATAAGGATTAATAAAGCATCTTGAAATCACAATCAAACACTCACAACTGAAATGGGTCTTGTTTTTCATTGTTGATTATGAGTCTTGCATTTTATGCCTGTCGCTATTTTTGTCATCCTTAATTTTTCTATTTTTTGCTTTCGTTACATACGCATATACGAACCCGACATGTTTCGTCAAATTTTCTTCCTTATTAGTTTTTAGTTTCCGGCAAGCCCACCGCATGGCTTTTCGATAGTTTTCTCAGTCCAGGGGATCAAACGAAAAAATTCAGGGATGTCATAGCGGCATACCTACTTTGCAGATGTAAATATGTACGTGGCCTATGTTAAAATTTCGTGTAGCATCTCCGTCTTTTACAAAAAAAAGTAGCTGTACTGCATACAGCAGGCTATAATAATACATCTGATTATATGATTTCAGTGATGTAGAGGACGTTTCATTGTTCACTTCACGTTTCAGTAGTGGTTTGATCCTGTTAGAATATATCAAACGCTTTAAACGTTAACTTTGGCGGAACTTGCGCGGAGCCCTCAATGGGTACGGGGACCCATTTTGAAAAATATCTCAAACAGGTTTAAAACCGGATTTGTTTGCGAAGCGCTGGTTTGCAGCCTTCATCGTGACTTACGCACTTGGTCTAGCTATTAGACGTCTTCCAATTACACATGCATAGCGTTATTCCTATCCTTAGATCGTTACCAACAGAACCATCGCCAGAAGGTCTTCAGGTCTTCTGGCGAATCCACCCAATCTTGAATTGGGGGACTTCACGTTTGTGCAGGGGCGATTGACATTCTAAAATTTACAAAAAGTCCACTGCTTTATAGTGTTTCACTTTACACATTGGGGGGACTTGGAGCTTCTTTTGGGGGGCTAAGCCCACCAAAGTCCACTGTGTCGACGGGACTGATTACCAACAGATGTCTATTTCGAAAACTGCCAGGTGGGACATACGCCTTTTGGATCCTCTGCAGTGATTACAACGTCTTACGTTCGACGGTAACTGCGTTGAGCAACGTTATTCTGTACAGCCGTTGCCATGCTGTACTACCATTTCGATTAACGCCCTTTTTAGTAAAAGCCTTAACCACAATCATGTATAAACATATCTTTTACCCTTGCGCTAGGTTTTCATACCAAGGTTGAGCAACACCTTTTATAAGCTTAATGAATTTTTCTATTATTGCAAGTGTTAAGTATATCGTTGAACAAAGGAGACTTTTACGAAACTCACACTGCCTATCGGCTGGCACTGATTCACTCTACTTGCAGTTCCAACCGACAATCTGAGCTCTAAATTACCCACGCAAACGCACCAACTGCACTAACCCGCTTCAAGAACGTCATTTTCCGACACCATTATGTCATGCAGAAAAAGAGCAGTTGTATTGAATGAAGCAACGTTACTTTTGCACTGTTCTTCACTTCAACCGCCAAAATTTAATATTGATAAACCCACCTAATGACTAGGCTACAGCTTATGGCACTTATTGAAAACATCCCACTGAACATTAAAAATTTGCATGAGATGTGCCAAGAAATGTTTTTATAATTTTGGCGACGGCAATTAGCGGTATGCCAACGCCTGAAATATGCTTATTACCGGGACAGTTGAGATGCTCTTGCCCAAGGAGCGCTACAGCGATTCACTCAGTGGCAGGAGCGCTACGGCGATTCACTCAGTGCCCGTGGATCGAACGCCCAACCTTCCCATTGAGAGGCGGACGCTCTACCACTGAGCAAACTCTACCACTGAGCAGATGGTTAGTCTCAGCAGAGCTTTTGCAGTTGATGGCAAAATAGACACTACCCACTTAAATGTGAATGTAATTATATAATTTCCCAAATTTTGAAACTTTTTGCCCAAATAATGGCCAATTTTCTAGCACTGGGGATGCGACCGATTCCCCTGCATCCCCATGCCGTACGCTTATGTAGACGTTTGAGTAAACATTTCATCAATTTGCTCACTCCACAGGCAAACGTGCCGCCCGGGGCCCGCGGCTCCCCTTGCTACACCACTGCTGATAGCCGAAGTGTAGAAAACATTTCAGACTACAGATTGAGAAGTGACGTTCAACCAGCACAGAATAATTAGAGAACCACAAATGTATTTGTGGATAATTCAAGTCCAATTCAGACTTAGTTGTCTTCAGTTAACAATCATTTGAATTATATTGAGTTATACGCCAATTCAGCAAATGCTGTGACAGAAACTGCACACTTTTGGCAAACTCGTATACACCTCCACCGGAATACGAGTTCGAAAAGGATGCGAATGGAGCGCGTGCTTTCATGAGGAATTTTCTTAGCGGTGTAGAAAGAGTAAAACGTTCTGTGAACGTCCATTTGCACTGCATCGTCAGCAACCTGTGAACGATAAGCAAAATGTCGACATTGCCCTCCCTTGGAATAATTTCTGCAGTTGTGGTAATGGTGTTTGGTTGGTGGGAATAGGATTTTTGATTTCCGTAGGTGAACCAAATTTGGCCAAACACATCGCCTACATATTTTTTATCTGTGCTCAACAGTAGCATTTTAAATATACTGTTTCCTAAGGCAAAACACGCTGCACATGTGTGTGGCGGCATAAAGGCGTTAAACCACATATGAGTGAGGAACAGGTTGCAACCCGCTTACCACTGCTGTGAAAATCTCGTACACATGCCCTAATCATGAGCAAACGTCGAAACTACTAATCTGTGAGGATCAAGCACCGGAAAAAGTGGAAACACATTGATTGTTGACTGAGACTTTTGTGCAGTCAACAAACCAGTGGCGTAACTAGACTAGGTTTGAGCTAGAGGGGAAACGTAGCTGAAAGAGGCCCACTGTCCTCTGGGACCTATTCAACACCTCAGAAAATAATTGAGAAATGATGGTGACTCCAGTGTGGATGCCCATACTAAAACCCCAAATCAACGGAAAATAATTCGAAAAACGCAAAAAGAAAGACAACCTACTAATACCCAATTAAAAGAATACTACGACCGGAATAAGCTAAGTGGGGGCCTGGTTTTCACATTTATCTGGCCAGGGGAGTCAAATCGCCCCTCTTCCCCTGGAGCCAGAGAGAAAAACGCAGAATCCTGCCAGAGTCGACTCCGCCACTCCGGTTCTGTGGTCACCTCTGCTCTTGAATGTTTCAGGTCTCGTCTTCGTCTCAAAGGCTACAGGTCTCGGGGACACGCCTATTGCCTTGAGACTTTGAATACTGCAAAGATATGGGTTAGTGCAACTTCTGTAATTGGAAGTGTTTTTGTCTGCTGTTTCTGCATGTAAGAAACAACTAAAGCAGGTAGGAAAAATGCCAGAAATTCGAAAAAATAACTTTCGAAGTGGTGATGACATTTTTTAGAAAATGTTTAGAAAAAATTCGGAAAAATCCACAAATTTTCAAGTCTCGAGTCTTGGTCTGAAATTCCAAGTTTCGAGTCCCGGTTTTGGTCTCCGAGTTTTTGATGAAGTCTCGGTCTCGAAGTTTTGACCAGGCTTCGGTCTTTTTGAAGTTTAGGTCTCGCCTACAAAACTGGGAAACACAGTTAAATATGCTCATTTGATTATATTTTTACAACAAGAAGAGGAGCCAATTATCATTAACTACTTCACAGGTTTAACAGGGTAATTCGCATTACAATATTCGCAGGCAATGAGGCAATTCAAATCATCAATTAACTTTAAAAGGCTTCAGCATAATCGATTTTAGCAAACTTGCAAGTGATTTAAAATTTCATACTAACAATCTTCAGGCTTTCTCAAGAGCTGAAAATGACACTACCGACGGAGTATTTAAGAGTAGTCAACCTAACAATTAATTGATTATTTCTACAGCAGTGTTTCTGCAAAGAAATGAAAAGACCATCATGGCCTATAATGCAGTAATAAACAGTACGAAAGTGAAAACAATCAGAAACTCAAATTAGAAACGCTTGTTCCTTCTGTTGGTGCAAATCTTCAAACAAAAATCACGTAATCACTTGTTTAAGGATTATAAACGCCTGAAAAATCCTCACAAAAGGACTGAAATATTGAAGTTAAAAAAAAGACAACCGATATTTTTTAAACACATATTTCGCAAAAAAATCACTACATTGCAGTAAAAAATCACTAGATCACTAGGTCAGTCTACAAATCATTAGATCAAGTGAAAAATGACTAGGCGTGGCACCAGTGGTAACGACTGACTCGAGTCGCCAGATGCAGCTCCTTAAACCTACCCAGATTCTCAAAAAAGAAACTGCCTTCTTTAAGATGTTGTGCAACGCCCACCAGAGATGAAATCATCAGTCCGATCCAATCCTGATTCGCCCATGTGAAACCATGTGTTTTTATTTTGCCTCATGAGGCAAACGCACTGTTGGAGCTATTTTGCCTAAAGACAATTACGATTGGTTGAAGGCAAAACAATTTCAGCAGTGCTTTTTGCCTCATGAGGCAAAATAGACACAGCCTTTTGACATTTCCAAAATTTAACAAGGCAGTGTCTTTTTGCCATCAGAGGCAAAAACACTGCTGGAGTTATTTTGTCATTATGCGAATCCGATTGGTTGAGTTGGTCAAGTGACAAGCACGACAGACTTAGATCAGTATATGGTCTTTGTCACGTGACCTAAAGCCCTAAACCTAGCCCTAAACCAAAGCCTAAACCATAAACGTGAGTGTTTTGAAGTTTTGCCACACCAAGTTTTTTATTAGCCAATTTGTTTAGTAACAATGGTTCCATTTTAACACCATCCAGGATTTCACATTCATAATTTCATTTATTAATCCTAGTCATTGTTGCACTTTAACCACACCTAACTAGCAATGCAAGCCTACAAACTAAAACAGCATTTAAAACAACAAACTGGCTTAAACTATCTCACAAATTTTGAAATGACTTACTTAAAATTCAATCTAACAAGTCAATGTTATAAAACAACAATTTTGCGTATCTTGTTCAAGAACGAAAAAAGCTAACTGACCTGGTATCGGCCAGCAACCAGTCAATACAGCCTCACGTAAGCTAGGCGTGAAGACAGCAGGACATGACTGCAGGCCACATCGAAACAGCTAGCTTGCTCTAGCTAGTCTAGACTACAGATCACAGTAGGCCTACTCTAGCTAACCCTAGTCTAGGTACGTAGCAAACAACTGCCATAATATATACTGAAAGAACCAGCAACAAACACATGCTGACAAACTTGGCGTGTTCAATCAGTGGGGCATGGGACTACATCATAGACACACTTGGCATCATTGTCCAGATTTAATCTGGACTCCAGAAGATTGAAAAGATCTGAATAGCAGAGATGAGCACTGGACTTGGATTGGATCCGGACTGTAAATCTCTTCAAAATTTAGGAACCGGACCGGATTTGGACTGAGTTAATGGAAAGGAAATGCGGCATTTATGTTGTGAAAAGGCTGCATTTTTCAAATATTTTGGACTTCATTTGGACTTGGACTTTGCATTTGAAAAAATTTTTGGATTGTGGTTGGACTTGGACTGAGTTTTAAAAGATCAGGACTGGATCTGGATTGCAAAATTTGACAGTCCGCTCATCTCCGCTGAATAGATGCTTCCGAAGATACTAAATGAATGATTGTGCAATGTGCAACTTTTTCCAAGAGTCTGAATCCTCGAAATATTGAGAAAAGCGTTTCGGACATCCTTATCTGTATCCGGTTCCCTTTTGAAAGTAGTTTTTAGATATCCATATCCGGTTGCAGACTCACTATGCTGCCGGATATCCAACCGGAAAACCGGATAGTTATCATTTCTGCTGTCTACTGTCTGGCACAGGCGGCCGGAGTAACTTTTTCAGACTCCGACTCCGCTCCTGTTCCAAAATCGTTGAATCCGGATCCAGAAATTTTTCAAATTTGAGAATCCGCCTCCTGTTCAAACTCTGGATACCACGGATCCAACTGGGAATTTACCCATATTTTCACTTAAGAAATGACTAGGCAGACTCCTGCTACTGCCGAAATTGAAAAGTGATTCCGGTGTCAAGCGAAATTTCTGACTTGCGAAATTTCTGACTTCACGCCATGTGCGCATGCGCAGAGTAATATTATGCATATCAAATACGCTGAGAAAACTGATGATTAGGGCTTAGGGATTCGTGTTTAGGTAAGTGTGTCGGGTTATGGTTTGGGTTAGGGTGAGAAAAAGAAGAATAGTAGAGGTCTGAGCCTAAGTCCAAAAATGTTCAGTTGTCAAGGTTATTCCCGTCCTATTAGCTTGTTGTGGGTTCCCGACATCTAGACAAAATGTTTTAATTTACACCACACACATCAAAGAAGTAAACGCCAAACTTATTTTCTTTATTCTGAGAAGCAAATAACTGACAAACAATAACAGGCAGAGGCGCAGCCAGGATTTTTCTAAGGGGGGGACTGAAGTTATGGAAGCAAAAGCCTTGAAAAGGAAAAATTGCTTGTGATTAAAATAGTCAAGAAAAGCACTTAATTTGTGGAAAAACAATTGACTGTACTCACCACGAAAACTGGAGGTCCTTCCAACTAACCTGCCATCTTGTTTCTTTGATATTCTTTCCTGACGACCGCAAAACTCGACAAACTTGATTACATGTCTCAGCCGAGTTTTGTTTTGATCTATGATCTTTTTTCTACTGTCGGAAAGCATATTTCTCACGTCCAAGTTTCCTTCATTTTTGCAAAGTTTAATAAGCATATCAAACTTATCTGCGCAAAACTTGTCTTCTTTCGCTTGTTTCCAATTTTTGTGAGCTGATTTTACCAACATACCAAGGGCCTTAGCTGACAACATCAGGTGCAAACGCACG
>Ga0210059_1009220_pt1 | contig 15450 bp, 15 predicted proteins | sample Ectturendosymbi2_FD_188042 | JGI IMG/M metagenome (GOLD analysis project Ga0210059, IMG submission 188042) | Ecteinascidia turbinata endosymbiont from Florida, USA - Sample 2 (SPAdes) (version 2) | ecosystem: Host-associated > Tunicates > Ascidians > Unclassified | place: Key West, Florida... | reverse complement strand
CATCGCCCTCTGGGCCTCCAATAACGATTCGAACTCCCGACAATGTCACGAGGGTTCAAGAGTCAGTCGGTCGGAGTCCGAGCAAATCTCTGCCACGAAGGAGCCAAGGAGCATGTACTCTAGGACTCTTCTTGACATATTATTTCTGATTTGAGGACAAACAGTTGCAATTATAAAATGTTATCTTTTCACCTTTCAATAAATGTAATCATCATTGTGGTATCATTTAAAATCCTGGATTTGTGCCCAATCGCTTTGTTTCAACAATTGTGAAACACCCTGTAGTTTTATTTGCATTCATCCAATTTCGAAGTTTAGTTTGAATTCCAGTTGTGCTGTATTATTATGTGATAGTAACAGAGTAGTGTCATTAGCAAAGAGGTAAAACTTACCTTTAGTTATTACTGGCAAATCATTAATGAAGATTAGAAACAGCATTGGGCCGAGTGTGGAACCTTGAGGGACACCACATTTTATAGTATTTAGGTTGGGCCTTTGTTGGTTTACAAAGACGAATTGCTTTCTATTGTTCAGGTAGCTTCTGAGAAAATCGTTGGCAACACCTCGTATGCCATAATGATAAGACGTATTTAACAAAATTTGATGATCTGCAGTGTCAAAAGTCTTTTTAGGTCTAAAAATACAGCAGCAGTGGCTAGGTCGTTTCCATTTTGAGTAAGAAGATGATCAGACAATTTTAGCAGTTGTAAGGCAGTTGAATACCCACGACGAAAACCATGTTGTTCAGGGCAGATTACATGGTGTTGATCAAAAAATAATATTTATGTTAATGTATAGAAGTTTTTCGAACATTTTACTAAAATGGCTAAGCAAAGAAATTGGTCTATAGTTAAGGGATTTAATCTGGAACCTGATTTGAACAGTGGAATCACTTTTGCTAGTTAAAGTTTTTCAGGAAGAACTCCCTTGGAAGTGCTTGAACTATATAGATCTGCAAGATAGATAGATATGATATTATTGGCCATGTTAACGAAAGAATCTGGTATGTCATATGGGTCATTAGACTTGCTGCATTTGAGATTATTAATTTGTTTTACCACGTCGTCATGGAGGATTGGGGTTAAGTATAGTGAATTAGGGACTGAAGGAGTTGAAAAAGTAACATATCCTACGGGTGACGAAATTGCAGATGCAAGTTTTGGTCCTACTTGGGTAAAGTATTAATTGAGTATATTTGGAAAGCTCAGTGCAAAACTTGTGCTTGACGATTTCTGCAAAGCGCTTGAATTCTTATCCGTGTTTAAGACGGACACACCCGAAGTTCTTCAAACGACTGCAGTCATTCTCTCTTGCGCTTGAATGTTGTCATGGGTGAAAATCCAAATTCCCACAAGTAAGAAGTTGAAAACTGGATCAAGAAGTAGCATAGCCTTCTGAGCAATAGCCGGGTACTCCTGTTCAAGTAACATCCAGAATACATCCAGGCTTAGCTCTGAGTGGTTTAACATTGAGTGTTATGCCACTTGCAACACTAACAAGCTCTTCCTACCAAAGCAAACTGTCCTTCGGACGGCTCAGATTCTATTAATGGGTTTCGAACTCAGTCGTATTGGTCATTAGATATCGACGAAAAATATGTACTGAGAATTGTCAACAGAATATCCAAGTGGTTCAAGATCAATGGCAAAATGTCATGATAATTTCTTTCAACAACAGTAGGAAACATTTTCACACTCCCCGCAGCTGCACGTTTCTTCCAAATTGTCAATTTCTTCTGAAAGGCTTTTATTTTATCCGTCGACGTCAAGATATTTTCCTTCCTGCCTTGCATGAGGGGTGTAGTGCTAAAAAAAAGGTGTGGGAACGCCGTTCCCACCCCAAATAAAAAGGAAGACTACACCAAATAGTTCGAAGTGAGCTTTCGCCTAAAAGAATTTCCACAATGGATCTTCCTGTTTCACTGTAGACTTGTGAATAGCAGTGCGAATCTGCGTGTCGCTAGCACATCTGTGACATAGCAGCCATGTTTTAATGTGATCTAGTGCAAAAAGGTGTGGGAACGCGTTCCCATCCCACTACACCCCTGCTTGCATGTCACTGTCACTTGACATTTTGATATTTAGTATTCTTTAATTTGTTGTTTTTGCGTTTTTCAGGATGTTTTCGTTGTTTTATCTGGTATGAACATCCACGACGTTCAGAGATTCACTATCATTTCTTAACCTTTTTCCGAGTTTTGGCTAGTGGCCCCCTTCAGCTCAGCTTTGCCCCCCGGTTCAAACCTCTAGTTCCGCCACTGCACAACTTCTACGAAGTCCTTAAAGCAGTGGTTCCCAACCGGGGTGCCATTTGCAATACCCAGGGGTGCCGCGAGCTAATACGTTTTTTATTATATCATTGAAAAGACATTTTCAAAATGTCGCCAAAAATCAATCCAAATTGCTATGGGTTCGCCACTAGGTGCCGGAAATTATATTTCTGTTTTGTAGGGTGCCGCAAGCCTAAAAAGGTTGGGAACCACTGCCTTAAAGGTTGTCTTGCAAACAAGAAGGTAGCGTCTCTTCTCTTAGTTCGTAAAAACGACACAAAACTTACTCCCGTATGACGTAACACAAAGGCAGCAATGAGTCAAAACAATTGATGAGAAGAGTTTTCAGTGCGATTCATAGCGGCAAGGATACTGTGAAATAGTGGTATTGCTACAACCGCAAATAACTGTGGTTGCGAATTTCGTCCCAGGCAATTTCGGTCTGTTTCTGCGGAACCCCGGTTGAAAAACACTGATCTATTACAAAAATGTAATTAACCAGCAAAATATTACTGAAGAAACAGACAATAGATAATTGATGTATTTTTGAAAACATGAAAGCTTTCAATCCCTTACAATTTCATGAACTCTAAACTACAGATTACATCAAATGAAGGATATGTCAGTTAACTATTCCCAATATCAACTTCATTGTTAGGTAACGTGTTTGACCACACCAAGAATCCCCACAAACATTAAAAAATGTAAGATGTGAAGATAACTCTTTCCGTCCATGGTGATTTTTCTGACTACTGTGTAATATTTTGTTTACTTATATTATCAGAAGTGCATGCTTCAGCAACTGCTAATGGTGTGGATCTCTATTATGAAAAAGTGGGAGGTGGTGACCATGCAGTCTTGCTGCTGCCTGGTGCTTTGGGTGAGTTTTATTGTAAATAATTTTCTCATTAGTTACTTGCAATTTCTTGTCGAAGTTATTGAAACATGGTTGTGCAAAGTGTTGTACTGATGTATGTTTTAATATTAAACGTTTCGCTACTAAATTTAGCTTTTTCCCCAAAGCTCCAGTATAAATTTATATAACATACTATACTTGGTTTGTAGAAACCTGCGGTGTTTGAGTGGTCAACGTTCATCAATAGAGTTTTTTACATGTATCATGTATGTTAGAACCACAATAACTATAGTGCAACAAAAGCATAGCGCGTATGTACGCTCATGAGGTACTGTTATCATGTTCAAATAATTTCTATTCAAATAAAATGTTAGTGCCTGTTGAACATATGTTTCTATTTCCATTATGAAGTTTTGAAGTGGGGAATACGCACGCACCAAAAAATTTTGAAATTTATACAACTTGTGAAATGTTTTATCCAGTTTTAAGCAATAATTGTAAGTAAAACGTTTATTGCCTAATTTTAACCTATTAAATGCTTTGTGACAACAGCCTCACCTCGCTAACGAGCAGATTGAACTACTTATGTATAAGTTAAAAACTTCTGTAGAAAGCGTTCTTTTCAGAGTGTTCGTTGCAGGTTGCACAGAAACAGATTTTGCTCCTCAACTCGCGGGACTGAATCGACAAAAGTACACCGTCATCGGCTGGGATCCCAGAGGTTATGGTAAATCACGCCCACCAAATAGAGATTTCCCTCTTGACTTTTTATACCGTGACGCAGACGATGCAGCTGCTCTTATGCAGGTAATGAAGCGTTTCAACTGATCGTGTTTGGTGAACATTATTCCAGGGTTCCCACGCAGTATTGAAAAAGTATTGAATTTCAAAATTGTTTTTCAAGACCTTGGCAAAGTATTGAATTTGGCCAAAATGTACATTAGGCATTAAAAATGTATTGAAATTCTAAATGGAAAATAAATCGGAAGTTTCTGAGCAGAATTTTACTGAAGGCAAAGCAATTCATTATTTATATATGTAGCGTTGAGCAATGTGTAGAATGAGTTTCATGATTAAGAATTTCGAAAAATGAAGGGAAGTGGTGGTATTGAACTTTTTTAACTTAGTATTGAGAAGGTATTGAAAAAGTATGGAAAATGATTTGTAAAAATGCGTGGGAACCCTGTTATTCTTCTCGTATGGATGAATTGCATGACGTTAGTAATTCTGTCTGCCAAATGAATACAATTGCTTTCATGCTTTGACACGTTAGCTTGGTATATCACCTGAATGTTATCCGGACTTTTTTAGCTGATTGTTTTAATTCTAAGAATCACACATTGCCAGATCTCAGACACGAGATATAAAAACTTGCAAGTTACGTATTTTGTGGGAAGCAACCTCAAGGGAAAACTTTCGTCTTCGAATATATTTACTTTACGGGAAATGCGTCTGTGTGAGCATTTATCACGGCTGCGTTTGCTCGTTATCATTCCATGCTGGCCGATGTTCGCTTCAGCCCGTGTCGTCATTACTGGGTTTTCCTTATTGTTCGTACAAGGAGTTTGACCGCCTAGTCTACACATTTCGGGGGTTAGTGCACTCCCGCTGGCCTGACTCTGCAGATTGTCAGGGGTCTTGCTGCAAAAGAGAAATGGCAACAGGGACAGTTTCATTTTAACCAGATTTAAATATTCATCCCGCACTTCAATTTCTCGCCTCACCTGAACACAGCAATGATAGAAACCGGTTGTGACAGCAATTCACCGCTAAAGTATGAAGATCAGCCAGCTGAGCTTAATTGCGTGTGTCATATTGCTCATACACAACCTTCTCACCCTGTCTGAAATCAACTTCATTGTCTGATGCAAAATTCAAGACCACAACCAACTGTCGAGAGCCAGATGGTAGGACAACCTAGAAGGGGTTTTCAATGCCACGGCATCTCGCATTTATCACAGTAATGATGTGTTAATTTCTCTGAATAAACTCAACTCATGTACATCCTGATTTGCGTTATTTTATCTTGTGGTGCAAGAAATCTTGAAACCCCCTTGAAATTTGAAAAAGGAAGTTCACGCCACAAGTCCTTTACCGCAAACGAGCAGTCTTTTTGAGTTGTACGGTTTTTTCCTCCTACAGTTAACTCGTAAATCCATCCACCGCCTTCGCAACGTGTTTCCTTAGGAGCTTGGTTTTTCCTCGTACTCATTGCTTGGTTGGAGCGATGGAGGAAACACAGCAGCGATTCTTGCTGCAAAGCACCCGGAACGAGTCAGGAAGCTGGTTATGTGGGCATCGAACGCGTATTTTACCAAAGAGGAGCTGCCGACTTGTACGCTTTGTTTCTTTGTTCTAAACCTGAACCGCGGAACGCCAGTAGCGACATTGCTAGTCTCTCTGTGAAATAAGCCAAAACAAATGTGAAATAAGCCAATTTTAATACTTTCATTTTGATTCCTGAATGTTGTGTAGAGTTCTTTGAGAGCGCCAAGCAAGATATTGCAAATTGTTTTTGATGATAAACTTCATAAGCTATGCTGACATAATCTTTTGCACCCGGCATTAAGCGACAATGTTCATCATCTTCATGAAAGGAAACAACAAGTGATTTTGTTGCCTGATCGATTCCAAATTTGGTTGCACGTGCTGGCCGAGGAAGTACACCATATACTTTTTTTAATGCATTTGCTTGTCTAACAGCATACTGTGTGCACTGAAAAAGGCAGTAGTTTCTTCAATGGCGCAGGAAGCTGTATTGAGTGTCTAACTTTGAATTTTATCCGAATGTGTCGTTGCTTTTACAAACTGTGCCTTAGATCACTCGTGAGCTAGTTTAAATTACTATAGCTGGTTGATTGTAACCAGTAGATGGATGGTCATCAATAGAAATATCCAATTGTTTGGTTGCTACGACAGGTGAAAAACTTTCATTGACATTTTGTGTAACAGCCTTTAATTTTCATTTAACTATTCTCGCCGATTTTGCTTTGGCTTCCTGTGCGATACAAGTGGTGATTGTTTCAAAACCTTCAGTGTTGAATTAACCTTCTCCCTGGGTATGTTATCTTCAGCTTCCATGTTTTGGTGAATCTGAGATGACTCACCTTTAGATGCCATTGACAGTTCACTAGCTGAAACGCTTGAATCTGGTTGTATTTGAAGCTTTCAGCAAGCTGCACATAATTTCTTGACAGGTGTGATGCGTGCAAATGTGGCCAAGACTGTTTCAGCGATATCTAATGTGATTGTATGGATACCTTTGGGTTTTTGCCAGGATGAATTTCGAAAACATCCTAACAAATTCTGCTCAAAAGTTTGGAGAATTTTCTCAATGTGCATGATGATTCAATTTCAACAGGAGAAAGATAAATTAGAGATTATAAACCAAGTATTCGACAATACCAGTTTTCATGGCAGGTATTTCCAGTTTTGAGTCCAGTATTTGACCAGTAATACAGGTTTACATCTTGCATCAAACTTTTTTCAATTCACTAATCAGCAGGTTGTTATTTGCACACTTTACCAAACTTTTTACAGGGATCTGTAAAAGAGTGAAATAAATCTACAGCGGTAGTCCACATTAAATGTCATACCTTTAAGGCGATTTAGCAAACGAGTAACCTAAAATGTGAAATGGATTAATCGAATTGCAAACTGACTGGCTGATGATAAGTATTACCAGGCAGGTTCATGAAAGAATTAAAGGTTATCATTACATCCTTATTGAGCAATAATCAAAATCATTACTATTCTTTGTTAGATTATGATTAGCCACAAATATTTTCATAATATCAATTGAAACTTTTAAATGTGGTAAGTTGGAACATGGCCTACTATCCCGTGCCAGCAGTTCTTGTAGTCTTCTTACTTCATGTAATCAAAATGTGGGTAATAGTGATGCCATAATGGAGTTTGACCAGCATCGTGACAATACAAAGATTAAGGTTCATATAAATTTAAATTGGACTAATCAAAGTGCTCCTATTCATTTTTCATTGACATTGTTCAATTGCATTATTCAAATACTATACCACTCTCATCCAAAATAGAAGCATTACAGGAAAGCATATACAAGGAACTGCCAAACTCAGAACAATTTGGGGATGTCTTGCTTCCCACATCGGACTTTTGGGGGTACTTTTTAGCTCCCTCAAAATTGTAAAATCTCATAACTACTGAACTACTGTTTGTAGCCAAAATTTGGCTTCATTTTTTAACTCTGCACTTAAAAAAATGATGGAATCCGCACTTAACTTTTTAACTTGAGTGCAAGTCAAAACTTGCAAATTTGTATAAGCGGGTAAGAAGCGCGGGCTAATGGTGGCCGAAATTCCAAAAGCCGACATCTTGAGAACCACTAATACGATGCTGATGAATCTTTTTTGTTGTAATTCAATTATTACATGCCACAACATATATTGAAACCATCACTTTCAAAAACTCAGCGGTTACATTTTCTTCATAAATTTCTTGAATTGTAATGAAATGCCTCAAATGCGAACAAGATATATTTTACTCAGGAGACCAATACCTGGCTTTTCTCGTTAGCTGAACGGCGCTTTGCTTTTTGTAGTTGCAGATTTATGAACTTGCAAAAAAAAAGCTTACAGCTGATTCGACTGACAGATGTGAGGGATGTGTCGTCATGGAGTCAAAGAATGAAGCAGCCGATGATCGACGTCTACGGAGAAAGTTACTTTGAAAAAACCTGGCACGACTGGGTCGACGTGTTTGTCAAGATGTCTGAAGGATCCGGCGACGGCGATACTGACCTGTTCACAAAGGTGCGCTGCTTTGCACAAAGTCTTCATACACGGCATTTTTTACTTTATAATTAAGGCTGCTTTTTTACTACTCGATTGACGAGGGTGAGTTTGTTGTCATGGTGATGAGTTGATTGCAGGAATTGCCGAAAATACAAAGCGATACGTTGATTATTCACGGCATGAAAGACGCCTTCATCCCGCTTTTCCAAGCTGAATATTTGCACAAGTACATCAGAGGCTCAAGGTCAGTTTTGTTGTCTGTGTTGTTGTAACTGTGGAAACTGAATCTACGTCACAGACATGTAGAAGTAACACAAGCTGAAAAATCAGTAAGAATAATCACATTTTTGTGGCTGAGTTTATGTTCGTTTTACCAAATAACACTTTCTTTTTGTTTTGTTTTCGCAACTCCAGGCACATTCTTTGGGTATTGACGATTTTTATGTATGTATTTGCTTGGACAATTGAATTCCTTTGCATCAGCCCGTATTTTCGACTGGTTGTGACCAGGGCTGTGGAACCGGAACTCAAATTTCGGGCTCCAGGCATCTACATTTTTTGGCTCCGGCTCCGACCTCTAAAAGTTTTTGGCTCCAGCTCCAGAACGATTTGGTCCAATAAAAACAAAAAAAAACATTGTATTATTTTAAAAAAACTCGCTTGCCGCACAAACTATGACTGTTGAATGGGAACCCAAATTTCAGGCTCCGGCTCCACCATCTAAAATTTTTTGGCACCGGCTCCAGCCATCCAAAATTGCTTGGGCTCCGGCTCCACAGCCCTCATTGTGACCCTGCGACTTCATGGGCAACTCTGTGCACAATCTTTCGTAGAAGCTCTGGTCACCAAAGTGTTTTTTCGCACTTCACTCGCGCTTTACTCGTCCTAACATTTCTCGATCTTACGGTGAACTGACTGACTTACAATGATTTAGCGACTCAGTTAACCTGCTGCGCTCTTATTTCAGACTGGTGTGCTGGGAAGACGGCAAACACAACTTGCATCTCCAATTCGCAGAAAAGTTCAATAAACTCGTTGAAGATTTTTTAGATGCATCTGTGGCTGCGAATTGACCAACACTAACAGTAAACCTCGGTAAATCCGGATGTTCGCCAAAACCAGATAAAACTGGTAGTACGAATCATTCTAACGTTTTTCTTTATAAATATATTCGGCTTAACCGGATTTTTTAGTCCGGATCTTCGCCAATTCCGGATAAAACCTGCTTTTTCACACCTCGTGATCCGGATTCGTCTGTACTTTCACGCTCTTGTGTTCTTAAGTGCACTATGACTTGTCTCTAGGAAAGATTCGGTAGCTTTCAGATGCAACACAAGCATGCTCACGACAGGGATATCTAGGCCCGTAACTAGATGGGCGCAGGGTTGGATTTGCCCTTCCTGGAAAATTTTTCGCCCCCCTGGAAAAATGTGTTGGACATAGTTTAAAAAGTTTGGGGCCCCCTCAGAGAACTCTTCGCACCCTCCTGGTGGTTTCCCAAGCTGGTTACGCACCTGGGGATATCTAAAAGTTCTAGATATCCTTGGCCCACGATCACCCACGAACATTAAGAATTATGATACATCGGCTAGAACTGCGCGCAATATTCGACTAAACCTAGAGACGATTGTTACATCACACACGGGCATAGCCCTGGCTTAGAGGACAATGCTTTCCATATACTGTAGAGGGACTGCTTATGGACTAGTAGAAACATTTTCTGCATCTTTCCAAAACTCCAGGTTTGTTCGCAGCCAAGTGATATAAAATTATAAACTTAAGATTGTTAATTACTGGCTGGATATGGCGGTTGACGGTTACTAGTCTGATGTACCATTGTAAATGCATCAATAAATTCGTTTTACTTCTGCGAAAGTCCGCTTTTGCGTCGTCAATGTGTTCAATTTAGGTGATTTTCACCGATAAATCTCTGTATTTAAATGAAGTCAGGCTAGAAACAACCATCTTCGGATAATCCGGATAGGCAGGTTCGTGGTATCAAAGTAATGATCATGGCTAAACTTGGTGTGCGCGTCGGTGATATGAAAAAGTCTGACTGGGAGCAGAGTTGATTGGTGTTTTGGAGTAGTTGTAGCAGAAAAGAGGTTGTTTTGATATGCCTTTATGAAGTAGGCCACAAATCTTGAAGTGACTTGGAACAGATTAAACAGTAGCTTACTGTAGCAAAGCTGGATTCTGTTGTGTTGCACAATATCATTCCGATTATTTACTTTAAACTTTGTATTGAGTGTCAGCTGCCAAACACAATACTTAAGATGTGCTCATACTGATGTATCCTGATAACTCTTTATCAAAAAAGATATTGTGATCTGAGCCGGCAAGCAAATACAGTAAACAAGACTTCTTGATAAGTACATGGTTGAATTACTAAAAGTTAGTGAGCTGCAGTTGCGGTAAAATCAAGTGAGGTAAAAAACATCCCTCAGTGTGAGTGTTTTGTAAAAAGTATTTACCCCCAATGCAAAATTCTGAAAATAAATGTCGATGGATTTAAGGACAAAGCGCCATTCAATGAGACAAAACATTTGTTTCAACCTTTAAAACATATTTGTTTCAATACAAGTCCACATAAAAGGTTGACAGGTTTGTTAAAAAAACAAGTGTAAATTTGATACGGACCAAAATTTTTTAAACAAATTACTAAATTTCCTGATAAGTAAAATGTATTTGGCATCGACAGATAAACGTTTGCACCTGGTTTAGTGATGCATGTTTCTGTATCAACTAATAAGAAAATGGGGCAAACTCAACATACATAATTAAAATAGGACAACTCACAAGACAGGGTTTTATTAGCTACCTATTTTTGTCCCAGTAGGTTTATATCTTGTGTGATCTCACTGCAAAACAGATTTTATGATATAGTACAAAACATTCCATGCTTTGGAATTCTTCTAACGTGCTACTGAAAGTCTATTCATTTGCACCTTAGTTATAAGCCATAAAGATGGCGGCAAGTAAATCGGGCGCAGTTTATCAACAGGGAAACTAGATTCGCGCTTCATCAGTCCTTATTCACATGGAATCCACCGGGCTAAAGTTTCTTCCTTGGCCTTTATTCCTGTCTCATTTCTGCATCTGCAAAATGCAAAGCCCTTCACTTTTTTTTGGACAAGGTCTGGCCTGTTTTGTGAAGACAGGTTGACAACCCTGGTGCACGCTGACCATAAAATTTACAATATCGAATTGATATTTTGTAGTTAGTAGAGGCTTTCGTTTAGCAGTTTTTCGTATGTGATTTGAAATTGAACCTTTGCTGCTTTTTGGTGGCGTTGCTTACAAGAAAGGTAATAATCATGTACGTGTCCAGGGTGACTGTGGCCATGATAATAAAAGACTACAATACCAGAAGTGTAGTTGGGTGAAAATGGATTTCCCACACCTTTTTTGCACTATAGTAACGTTACTTGAAGATTTATTTTAGACTTTTCATTTCAATTTCTACGCGTAGCGGATTGGGAGAACTACAGGAGTTTTTTGCGTGTGAGAGGGTCTTAGCAATATATGGTGTTAGAGAACGGCGTTGCCACACCTTTATTTAGCAATACACCCCTATACAATACTATATCCTGCAGAATCATGGGCGCAATTTTGTTGCAAAATGTGGAGAGGACAGCTTGGTGTGAAACCAATATATTCATCCGGTCGATGCAGAAGTGAAGTTTCATAAAAACAGATTCCCAATCTTGTTTTTTAGAGGTGTTTTGAAAGCAACAATAATCACGCTTTACTTTATCCTTTTAACATCAAATTTTAATGAGTTTAACGTCAAATTTTAATAGATGAAATAATAATGTCAAAAGTAATAGATAATGTCAAAAGTTCCATTATAAGAGTTATATTTGCATAAGAACACGAAAGTATATTTGAGATTAAACAGAAATCAAACTGCACAACGGTGAATTGGCAAAAGAATACCAAGTTTAACCTGCATTTACACGAAACGAATGTCCAGCTAAACTAGGTGATACGTACCTGTGAAGCAACGGTTCTTAACCTTTATATGCACTCGTACCCCCTGACCTTTCATCAAATTTTCTCGTACCCCTTGTCTGAAATCAGGTAATTGATAGTAACATAGTTTCATCGCAACGAATATAACGATACAATGAACTTACAAAGTACACCAGCAATCAGACAGAGGTAAAGTTTTTTTTGCTGCTTTTTTTTCAATAATTATGCTGTAGCATGGCTCTTCGTTTAAGATAGCCATTTGTTTGCATGTCATCATCGAGCTCTTATAGATTCCTGGCCTTAGTTTCGATGTCCAAGCGAGTTGAGAAACTGCTAAAAAACAGACTAAAAACAGAAGATACAGTAAGTGAGTGCGTCATTGAAATTATTACGAAATATAGCAAATAGCAATTTATTACAAAACCCTATCAGTGCGATGCCTGTGATCGAGGCTTCTCCGACACTACCGTTCCTTTATCAATACCAATGTTAGTGGTAGCAAGTCGGAGACTATCTTCCCGTGTTCAGCCTGCCATTAGATGTCTGTTTTTACATTTTACTTGCTTTATCGTGGAAAATGTATTCTCACATGTATGCACTATGCAGTGGTGGAGTGGGGTGGGAACGGCGTTCTCACACTTTTTATCGTGTGGGAACGCGTTCCCACACCGTTTTGCACTAGATTAGGCTACATTGAAACATGGCTGCGATGTTGCTGATGTGCTAGCGACACGCAGATTCGCACTGCTATTCAAAAGCCTGCAGTGAAACAGGAAGATCCAGTGTGGAAATTCTTGTAGGCGAATGCTCACTTTATTCGAACTATCTGGTGCGATCTTCCGTGTCATTTGATGGGAACGGCGTTCCCAGTGGCGTACGTAGAAAGTTTTCATGGGGGGGGGGGTTGGTTCAGGTACATATGGTGGTCATTTGTATTTGGTGTGCTGTTTGTGACGTCACAATTTGACTCATTTCCATGTTTCCAAATCAACGTTTTGGCAATGTTTGTTGACATAATAATGCATATTTTTCTACATTCACTCCCCTTACTTCATGTGTCATTGCACTGAATATTAGCTATCAGCGCTACAAGTTAGCCTATCGGAGGAAAATAAACTCAACGCTACGACACAGCAGTTCAGTTCATAACTGAAAAAGTATCAGGCTGCGCATTAAAACAGGTTAGTAAAACACACTCATCACTGCGTACGAGAAATTTACAACTGCAAAATGATGCTGCGCTGATGCCTTGTCGAATGCGAGCAGTCGAGCATAGAAAGTGTGTGGCTGAACTGGCTGGCTCACACCCCGGTTTGCAAGATCGAATCTTGCGAAACTACACAAGAATTGAGGATGCGAAATTCGTAAGTAAACTTTCAATTTTTCGTTATGTATAGAAGTGCAGCAAACTTTTAGTTTTCCTTTTTCCCTGCTGAGACATTATCAAATTCCTGAATGCTTCTATGTTAAAAAAAGCTGTTTCTGAGCTCGTGCAACAGTTCTATCATGCTACAGAAATGGCTGATGTAGCCATTGCGGTCAGCGCTTGCGCTGATCAGCCTCAGCAGACAAAATAAAGACTGTTATTTCGGGTAAAGTGAACTATCGTGGAACACAATCTTAGAGATGCGTAGTGGATGGAGGGTTTGCAAAAAGTGGGTGGTTTTTGCACGCAGACGATAGCCCGATATCCCACCAAAACATATTTTATTACTTTTTGGCCCATTTACAATGTTCCTTGAAATTTGCATGCAAGTTTATTCCATGGTATTTGCATTACGTCGACAGATTAACAAGCAAAAAGTATGGGAAAATAGTTAATCTCATTTGCGCAGGTAACAAAGTTTTCGTAAAATATCAAGCTCAAGGGGGGTTTCAACCCCACTCCCAACCCCCTTGCGTACGCCATTGGGGGCGTAACTAGAGGTCTGATCCAGGGGTGGCAAAACGTAGCTGAAGGGGGCCCACTGGTTACCGTATGGGGCCCACTAGCCAAAATTCAAAAAGTCAAGAAATGTTAGCGAATCTCTGGATGTCGTGCATGTCTATACTAGCTAAAAAAACAAAAACACCCCAAAAGCGCAAAAAGAACAACAACCTAAAGAATACTAAATATCAAAATGTCAATTAAAGGAGGCCCAGTTTTTTAATTTATCCTGCTAGGGGGCGGCTCGCCCCCTTGCCCCCCGTCAGCTACGCCACTGAGTACATGGGATTGGTAATAATCGCGAAGGAGCTTACGCTTTTCTGAATTTATCATCCTATCCTCTTTTTTAATCAGTAAGCAGGTGTGGCGGCCGCAGGGGATTAGGCCCCCTCTTTTACATTCCGAAATTTGCTTAAATATGTTTAAGCAACACAAGCAGTAGCCCATTCGGTCCATTGTTAAAGTAAATTGTTTAATGAAAAAAATCTTCCTAATTTTTCTTTGACGTGCACTTGTGCCTCCCAGTGGGCGTCCGCAGAAATTTTTTCAGGGGGGCAAAAACGCAACTTCAAGTTTCTGACATGCAATGCAAATTGACGTACACAAAACGCTTTACCCTTTCTGCGTCATAAAGAAAATGCCTAATGTTAAGGCAACAGTTGCAAACAGTGTTCCCTCTAAGAAAATTTACACTGAGCAAATGTTTGTTTTAGTGAGCATGAATATCTTAATTCTTAAGACTGAATTAGCAGAGTTCTAAATGAATTACGAAACTTGTAAATTATTAGAATAAGCATAAAATTTTATCAAAATACGAACAAGGTGCACACATAATTCAAATAGGTTCTCCTTCTTTCAACGTTTTCACAATGTTTCGGAATATTGCAAGTGCACAAGAATGAGATTTCACTGCTCAAATGGTCTGGTGGTACTCATTCCCGTCGCCACGGGGGTGTTTGATGTGCTAAGTCATCCCCAAACAAACTTCTGCGCTCCCAATTTCAAGTATTAAATACTACAGTTCAGTTGAGTTTGTTAAATCTTAAAATGTCAAACCCCCCTGCACAGACGTAAAACCCCCCTATTGAAGACTTTCTGGCGGCGATTCTGGTGGTGCTGCGCATATTCATAACTTAGAAGGAACATTGGTTTCAAAAAATTCGCTTTGTTGGCAGCAATGCTTCTTTTTCACTCATGCTTATTTTCAAACACGCCGAAACACGGCAGGGGGAGCAGTATAAAAGTTGATGGAAAAGTAAACTTATAAAAAACAAGCAAATCGTTACCGATGTTTTTGTTTCTGTTCAGCAACAATATTGACCTCAAAATGATAACAAAAATGGTTGAAAACCACTCTGAATTTCCCTATTGCGCGAATAGCTGCAATAAATTTGTTTCATTTCGATCTTGATAAGACATATAATTACCCACACTACTGTGATGAGAAATGCACATCCGCCCCTTTTTGAAAGAGCAGAGGGAAATGCCCGTGTCACTTTCCTACTTTCCGGCGTCCTTGCTTCTTTTCACACAGTATAAAACTATTTGGCTTACTGGTATCAGCAGTAACTGTCACGCTGCATCACTTGCCAAGATGCCTGCGTTCAACAGTTACAGGCGGCAAAACACCTATTGCCGCAACTTGAAATGAACC
>Ga0210059_1009219_pt1 | contig 15450 bp, 9 predicted proteins | sample Ectturendosymbi2_FD_188042 | JGI IMG/M metagenome (GOLD analysis project Ga0210059, IMG submission 188042) | Ecteinascidia turbinata endosymbiont from Florida, USA - Sample 2 (SPAdes) (version 2) | ecosystem: Host-associated > Tunicates > Ascidians > Unclassified | place: Key West, Florida... | reverse complement strand
ATGCATGATTAAACCAAACCACTGCTGCAAAGCGAGTCCCTGTCGTTGAAAACTTCTTCATTGACTACATCAGCTGCCAAGAACTTACTTTCGTCGGGTTCACACGCCGGTCCTTCCGTTACCGTGTTGCGAGCTTGACGAGTCTGTGGACACAAAAAAATCATTTGTGAAAACAACATTCACTTCTTGTTCTGGCAATAAGTCTGGTGATCATGTAAGGAGATGAATTTGTTTCATAATACCACACCTTGAAATCCGATTTTAGGCATAACGCGCTAAACGCAATCAAGATAAATCCTAGTGGAGTCGACTTGTCAAGTAGTATGTGCAGCTAAGCCATTGAAGAGACCATTGGATTAGACTGCTTGCAACAGTTAAATCACGAGACCACTTAAATGATATGTTTACGATATTCTCACCAGCAAGCAAATGCAAATGTTCCGTGCTTATGCTTCTTCATGTTTATGCTGACTCACTTATTGTATGTATTGTTTTGTTTTATGGGAATCAGCCAGTTTCGAAACAGTGAAGACAAATGCTTTCATAGCTAAAAGCACTAGAATAGAGAGCTTGTATTTGGGAGACCAAATAAAATCTTAGGTCATACCCAGGGGTGTACAACTGGAATGGGATTTCGTGCTCCTGATTTTCATAAAAATCTAATTCCGTTTCGTAGGTTGTCCAAATAATTGCAAAAAATGTCGGCAAATCAAACAGCAACACTGCAGCAAAGTAATTTACTTAGTTTGTCTCTATAGTTTCTGAGGACAGTTAGCCGCGTGTGAAGAAAGTTGATAATTTAATTAATTGGGATATAAACGCGAAATGCTGTGATTAACACCAATAAGAAAAATCACCTATTACAGTGGTGACAGTACTTAAATATCACTCGCGTGACGTTTTCGTGTCTGTGTCGTGCCACGTTGGGCACGCGTGAGTTGTGTTTTGTACCCGTCTTAGGTTATCTAGACCAGGGGTTTCCAAACTGGGGTACATGTACCCCTGGGGATACATTTGCCTATCTAAAGGGGTAAATTTAAAGTTAGCAATTGAAGGGAAAATATATTTATATATTATCTATTTCCAAATATACATATATCAGTGAATACTATTTTAAAACTCATTTGATGCTTCTTGTTAAATCTATAATTTAGGGACACACGCTCATCTGTTTGAATTGCTGAAGGAGGGGTACACGGTTAGAGAATGGTTGGGAACCCCTGATCTGAACGATAATCTTAATCGTAAGTTTTGAGATGTTAATAAACTGGTGTGTAATTAAATGCCACTTAGCACGAACATGTGGTGTTCCCCACCTTAATTTCAAACAGATCCGACTATGTTTTAGCTATATTCGTTCTCATGATGTACTTTGAATCTAAAAAATGCAAAAATTGCATAAAACGGAAGAATAGGAAAAAGCAGACTCAGGGGCGTAACGAGGGGGGCACTTCCCCGGGCGCCTAGTCAATATGGGGCGCCGAATCACTGCGGTGGCGCCAAAAAGTCCCAAAAATGCCAGAAGTACTTTCTGCAATACAGTGAATTTGCTTCCGGAAGAGCTGAGGTTCGAACATGAGGGCGCCAAACTTTCTTCTTGCCCCGGGCACCATCTAACCTCGTTACGCCCCTGAGCAAACTTAAAGACAAGTTATTTTCTCTTCGGTGTGCAGACAATTGAGAACACTTCATTTGAGACCAAGTTCATTTGAGACCACGTTCATTTGAGTCCTATTAGTTTGCAACTCGTTCGTTTGAGACCACATTGATTTGAGACTGCATTCATTTGAGATTTGTTGAGTTGAGACCCATTCATTTGAGACTGCAATCACGTGAGACTCGTTTTCTCTTTTGATTGTTGCGACCAACGCAAAAAGACACTTTTCTTTTCTCGTCTTTTCATTTCTCAGTTAAAAACTGAAATTATTGCGGAGCCTCGATTAAGGAAACGGTCAGGAATCGACATAATTCTTTGACTTGGTCTAACAAAATGACATTTCAGAGGTGCAACGCTCCCTTCCAAACCCGAGGTTTGAAGAGTTACCTGGCCTCTGCGGTGTTTTAAGTGCGAGTGCATGTACAACCCGGCGTAAGTCACCTTGGACACGGAAGGGCGTAACCTTGCAAAATTTCAAATGGAGCAGGGGCGGATCCAGAGGGGGGCAATCGCTCCCCCCTAAAATCTACAAAAGTAACTTTTTTCACCATGAATTGTTACAATTCGGAAAACAGCATTCGCGATATAAGGCCATTTTGTCGTCCACTGTTTTGTCACAGCTAGGTTGTGAAGTAAACTTAATCTGTCTTACAGTAGTGAACCCGTAATAAGACTTGACTGCCAAATATCACTGAAATATCCCCCCCTAAACTTACTGGCTGGATCCGCCCCTGAAATGAAGAGACACCTTGCAAAACTTTAGGTCTCCCGTAAAGAAGTGGAAGGTAGATCATAAAATGTGATTCACAGTAAATCAAAACAGCTTCACTTTAATGTGACGTAAAATGAATGTGGTATCAAATGAAAAAGTCTCATGTGAATGTGGTCTCAAATGAACAGGTCTCAAATGATTATAGTCTCAAATGATCGTGGTCTCAAATAAATAGGTATAAAATGAATGTGGTCTCAAATGAACAGGTCTCAAATGAACAGGGTCTCAAATGAATTGGTCTCAATACACATGGGACCGATCAAGGTTAGCCATTTTTTGCAAGCACAAGAAATATGAAAACTTCAACGTCTTGACTCCTGATCTGTTGAAAATGCCTGCCAATTCTTTTCTCTTTCCAGCCAGAAACAATTGTTTGTCAAAAACGTAAATACTTGCTTTTGTATTGCTGAAAAGTTCAGATCAGATTCAAAGTTTCACAGCTTATTTTTGACAAAAATGTGTTATATTTTATAGAGCAATAAGGGATTTATTAATTCACAATTTCAAGAGGCCACATTTCGGATCATGTGAAATCATTAACGTCTAAAATAGCCAAAATAAGAGGTTGCGGTTGTCGTCTTCTTTTGTGAATATGCTTTAGTCGCATTTTTTTTGAAAGGTTAACTGTTTTTAAACTCTGTTTGCCTTTATTGCAAATTTATCATGAGATCATTTGTCTTCTTTTGTGGGTAATGCTTTAATAGACTTGTGTCCAAAGTTAACGAGTGTGCTTTGAAAGTTCTTGAAAACAGTAATGCCAATCTACACTAAGGACGTGCCAGGAGTAGCCGCGAGCGATTCTGTGTTTGTTTTATTGTGCCCAGGAGTTGCCGTGCCGAGCCGTGCACGAGTGCAGAATTACTCGACGCAACAAAACACAAAGGATTACGCTGGCGAGTCTGGATTTTCGTCTCGCAAGGCTTAGGTTTCGGTCTAAAAGTCTTTGTCTCAAAACCTGCGTCTTGACATGAAATTTTGCTGGGCACACTATTTTTATTTTTGTCTGGAATATAGATTGTTAACTGCATTTATAAGCAGTTCTTTTCTTTCGAATCTCAGACCGCAAGCATAAGGTTTTATCAGGTCTCGAGAAACAACAAATTCTGTCAAACAATTGTATTACTTGTCACAGAAAAAGATAAAAGCTAGTCAAAGAATTTGCCACTTCATCAGGATAGGATTTTTTAATGCGATTCATCATATTAAATGTTCTGAAAACTTATGCTGTTTTACCTCCTCTTGTTATTGAGGCATTGTATAAAGTGTGCTTGCAGACAATCGCATCATTTTTATCAACTTTGAAAAGTTCTCACGAATGTATGTTTGAGCCATATGGGATTTGAATCTTAAAGCTCTGACATTACTTCTCATTATGAATAATTAACCTATTTTTAGAAATAAACTAGTTTGATAACACATATGCGATTGACAGTATATTGCATTAACAATATGCATTATCAAATCAGTATATCACTGATCATAAGTATTGGCGTATCGGTGCATCCCTCACCCTAACGCGTTTCAACTTGTTCTGTGTACGTTTTTGTCAAGCAGATGTAGAGCCACGATTATTTGCTGATTTTTGATATAATCTTTTACCTGCAAGCAGCACTAACTAACGTGAAAGCACAGACATGTGCAACGCTGGTATTTTCAAACACTTACGTTGCAGGCCGCAACTTGATTTTCCCAGTTGCACATATTCAAGGTTGCATCAAATCCAAGTCCATCAGGACAGGTCTGTAACAAACAAATGTTGGTTTTATTATCAACTGGTAAAAATCACCATTTGCATGATTTCCACCATTAACTCACTGATGGGCATGGTTGCTGGATGTTTTCGTCGCAGTTGTAAAATATTGCACAGTTGTTGGGGTCAACAATTGGTTGAGTAACGCCATTGCAGTTATAACCTGTTGAGGCAAAACCAAGTAAAGTTATGATGACAATAAGCATGTGTAGGGAGACGAAAGTGTTTGGTAACTTCGGTCGGTTTTTGACGATAGCGTGCGAAACATTGGGATTAAATACAAGGTACCATGCAGCGCTCCACCTGCGCATTTAATAAAACAAAGTATCTGCGGAGGAAAACTTACGTTCTTCTGGTTCGCACGCTGGTCCAGCGACATCCCTGAACACTGACAAAACAACAACAATGATCAGAGAATTATAACGCAACGTGCCTCGGAACTCAGATGTTGCGCACGGCTTGCTAACGCCGCTGTGAAAATAATAACAACTGGCACTTTTTATTAGGAGAAATTATCCGGGTAGTACTCATACCTCGAACGACAACTCCGAGTCAATAAATTTTAAAACAGAACTTGATATGCGAGTAGTTTCATACGCGAGTAATGCTTGCACAAATGAACGTCCGTGTTTGGTAAAATGTATTTGAAGGTTTTGCGACGAAGCAGCAACGGAAAAAATTTACTGAAAGGGCAGGTTTTGTTTTGCATGCTGGATTTTTGTGTCGTCATTGCCTACGGTACGTCACGTACCGTTGAGTTTTATCCAACTTGGAAAATACGCCAGCTTTGTGTTGTTGGCAGATGGTAAGTGCCTGATAGCCCCATCACTGCACGGCGCTACGAGTCCCAGAATTATCATTCATTTACTCGAATCCAGTAAAAAATTTTGCTGCTATAGTATATATGCTGTTTTTAGCCGGCTCTCCAGTATAAAATATGCGTTCAAACCAATAATTCAAAGATCGGTTGAGCACGCAGAGATAACTTGTGGGTAAGATGACCTTGCTTTATGATCCCACTCAGGTAACCAAAAAAACCTAAAAATATTGGTATAATATGCGAAAATGATTAAAAATTATTCCAAACGTTTAAAGAGAACATTTTCTAACAACTCAGCAATTATTCTCATCAACCACCTGACCCAAAAAAACAAACGTGTTGTATTTGAAATCTTGTTTTTCCAAAAACAAATATATTTTCCCCAAAAAAAGATGTTGGAGGTACGCATAATTAAAACATCAAAATAACAGGAAAAAGGCAGAAATTCCGTCAGCTTTTATTGACGGTCTGTTGAAGACTAAATTTTGTATTCTGCTTTAAGCCTGTAGTTCAACACTCAAAAGAAGTAAATTAAGTTAATACCTAAAAGTGTGTTACTTTTCAGTATTTTTTCCACTGTTTCTGCTCACAAGGTTCCTCCAGCCAAAATGGCAAAATTACTTTTACAGGTAAGTATGAACAACGGAGGTTAACCATAAGTAATGCGCGTCCACTCGGCTTGTTTTATCAGCGAATCCCCTCATGGGACGCAATAACGAAGCTTGCTCGCCCATCAAATTGTCAAATTTGCAAAATGGCATGGGAGACCTCATGCACGGCTTTTGTTTTCACATGTTAGACATGCCCTGCCATCTTTCCAGTAATCCCCCCATATCAAAAAATACAAAATATACGTATTTTCATATGACTGCTCGTCAGAGCACTTAAAAAATTCAGCTATTGAGGCAATCATCTTAATAAGCGTTTTTCAAATCTTTTTAAAATTTAGTTAAAAACTGCATTACGCTTATTGTCAAAGGATACCACAGCAGGGTTTTAAAAATGTTTCTCCACGACCACTCGAGCGAAGGCACGCAGCATTTCTTGCTGCAAAAATCAAAACTTTGTACATTTTAAGGCAAACCACGATTTTCACAACATCTTACCTTTGGCGTTTCCAGCAGACACAGCCAAAAGAGTCAATAAAAAACGTAGCATTGTCTTGTCGATATTTTTCGCTCAAAAGTTTTGAATATCAGTTTACGAAAATGATTTAACTGGATTTTCGGTGCATTTTATACGCAAAGGAGCGCCAGGGTGTTTGCTGATAACAGGTGTCAAGTTTCTCAGGACGGGATGCTCATGACGAGTGTTTGCTTAAGATGGTCTTGCAATACGAGATGTACGAAGATCCAAGACGCACTTGTATAGGCGGAAAACTGTCCTTACGTGAGTCGCCTTCTCAGAAACGCATCTTGCTACCAATTCTTAACAATTTAGTTTGTCGTGGTATTCATAAACTGATCGATTTATTGTTCGTATAATGTATTTCATCTATGGATTTTTTGTTTCCAAACAAACCTTGACAGGCTGTTAAGCATGGGCGTCGGAAAATTTTTTTCCATGGGGGCCAATAGTGGATTATCTAGCAGTTGGCCTAAAGGACTTTTTCAGGGTGGGTAACAGTGGTGAAATTTCATTTACCAACTCGAAACTAAACGACAAACATTTTTGTGCTAAAAATTTAATAGGAGAATATCAACTTTTAAAATCCAAGGGGGGCAAGGCCCATGCATTTACTTTGAACCACATGGTGATTGATATTCTCGTTCCAATTTTCCGATAAGATAGAATAGGCGTCGTTATTAACAAAATGAAAAACTGTAACGATTAAAATTAATTACTGAGAAGCTGAACATTTTTTGAGCTCTCGACATGTTCTTTTTCAATTCAAATGCGTTAGGAATATTCTTTGCACAAAACAGATGAACATTTGCTGTTTTTCAGATTGCAAATGTTAACGTGACGAAAAAGTTTTTTCTTAATAATTATGTGCTAACTGATATCAAAAAGCTTATCAAAAGATCATGATCATTGACATACAATGGAGCTGATATAATAAGGCGTAAGCTGTACGTACCACACACGCTAATGACACAAACCCAAATATCCGGTAATGGATCGAAGACTCTAGCACCTGAAGGTTGAGAGATTGCTCACACGCCACGTCTTATCCACACATTCCTCGGTCCTTGCGAGGGTAGATTACTAGGCGCCACCGGGGGTTTGCTGCTATCTGCGGATTAATTGAGTGTTGGTTCCACTTCGCCACGTGTCACCCAATCATAATTCGCATTTAACGGAAGAAAGGCAGTTTTTACACATTCTTTTTCATATCTTTGTTGCACATATTTTCTATACCCTTTCTTAAATCATTTTTTATGTAAACTAAAAACTGTTTCTTCTACATGCCCAAATTTCTTTTGAAGTTAATTTCTTTTTTAACGCAACGATTATATGGGTGGCCAGAACCAGACAATTAAGTGTGTGGTTCAACTAAAATAGTTTTGCAAAACCTTACTCATTCTGTCCAAGCTGTTTTTGTCAGAGCTATTGCATTAGGAAAGTTTTATTTTACATGCGGTTTTAGTTTCATTGGAAAGACTAGAGTGGTTCCTCGCACTTGACAATCGGTCGCAGGCCGAGGAGACAACCTCTGACTGATCCGGGTGCAAGCAACGCATGAACGACAACACACGTGCATTTGTTCTCACAGCGCGCGATTCGTGAAGTACAGGGAGTAAGAATCAGCTTATTTACATGAAGCGCACGGTTGTACAGAAATGCTGACTTGTTCTGTTTGCACTATGGCTGAATCAATTTAATCAAAAGATATCTACAGGGCTCCAGCGCACTTTCCAACGAGACTACACGAGTGTTTATTCGAGGAATCTCAAATGGGGGGAGACCAGTAGAATCGATTTATTTCAAATTTCTTGCTTTCCATCAATTCTTGGCTATGGCTTTATTTAATTTTTTTTACAAATTTCCATGAACATTTTTTGATCATGTTACGTTTTTGAAGAAATCTTGTAATGAATATCTTGACACATCCTTGTGAATGTAAACAGACGGTGGTGCCTAAAATAGCGGGCGGCACTAAACGTTAATCCAAAAAATGGCGGTTGAGGCTCAGGGCCAAATGAAGTGAACCAAAAAAACTAAACCTACCCCTATTATGACGTAAACCACAAAAAACTCAAATCCAAAACTTCTCAACTTTTAAAAAATCGAAACTAGAAGACTTTCCGCATCTTTTGAAGGTGCGACCAGCTCTCTAGCTCTCTCGGCTGGCGAGTTATGGTTGAAATAGTCCAAGACCTTTACGATCCCTAAACAAGGAATAGTAAATGCCCAATAATAGATCCTTGGATACGCCACATGTTACCTTCAAAAACGAAGATATAGTATCTGCTATTTTAGTACACTGAAACCTGTTGTTTAAATAAAAAGCAAAAAGTCTCAGCGGTGTTCCTCTTACTCCATAGCAAAACAATTTTTCAAGTAATATATTATGATCAACACAGTCGAAGGCTTTGCTTAAGTGTAAAAACAGAGTACATGTTATTAGTTTGTTATCTTTATTACAAATCATGTCATCATAGATGGCAGCAATTGCTAATTCAGTAGAATGGTTGGTACGGAAGCCATGTTGCTGTGGACTCAGTATACAATTACTGCTGACAAAAGAGTACAATCTACTGTAAATTAATTTTTCAAAAACTTTGGAGAGAGTTATATGTGTGGATATTGGCCTATAATCATTCAGGGATAGAAAAATTATTTTTAGGAATGGGTGTCATTTGAGCAATTTTAAAAGATTGGGAAATTCACCTTTTGCCATACGTTTATTAAATATTTCAGATAACCAGGAGGATAAACTAGTGGCAGACATTTTTAAAAACTTTACTGGGATGTCATAGGAGTTAGACGTTGTCTTGCATTGTAATGATGAAACTATTTGTCTGATTTCATCAGCATTGGTTGGTGGGAATGTGCAAAAGTTGGGGACTCATTTAAGAAAGTTATTGAAAGTTGTCGGGGGTCGGTCAATTTTGGAGGATGGAATTTTTCCAGTGTTGGAGAAGTGAATATTTAGTTCTTCACAATGGTTCTGATTGTTAAGGTCAACATTGTGCGCCTACTTTGTTTTTTTGTAGAAATAATTTCATTAATAACTTTCCACGTTTTTTAACATCATATTTGACATGATCAATTTGCACAAAATGTCATCTTCCTGTTTTATAACATTCCGTGACAGATGTTTAAACTCGCAATGTGACCCAGAAACTGCCATCAACAGGTGAAATGTCCTGGTGGGTACTTGAAGAGATCTAAAAACCATGAGCTCAGCTCCGTGAACTACCGCAGCAAGTGACAGGCAAGTACAGGTTATTGCAGGTGTTCCAACTGGGGCGTCGCGACACTCTCTTGGGTGGTTTTCACATTGCAAGGGCGTCGCAAGCTTATATACAACTTAGATCCATTTTGCATATAAAGAAGCTCTCCGGATTTTAATTCCATTTGTTACTTGATACTTGTGCGAAGCTGGCTTTTCCGCTGTTTCGGTAATAAAACGAAGTATCCCTCGAAGAGAAGCGTTAAAAAAGAAATGCGCTCAGCCGTTTCGAACACAACACTGCATTTTGTGAAACAACAAGGAAGCTAATGGATCGCAAATAAAGATCCGATAATATTTTTCTAGCAGTGCGTGGTTTGATTTTGTGCATAGGATTAGTGCGTCAGGAAGTTCATTCAAGGTGGGAACCAGTGGATTATTGCAACAACTGAAACGTAAAAAAATTTCCGAAACGAAATTCAAATTCATTCCTTCAACCTTTTCGCAGATGACGCGTGTTCAAAGCCGGCCTGCTATGTGTGTTGAGAATCAGTGGTTGGGTCGAGCAGAGCCTCCATCACTTTGTTCAAGGAACGCGCACAGATAAAGACCTGTGTCGATAAACCTTGGTTCGTCTGCTCAGGTTTCGGGAATACAATAGCACTACAACAGCACATCGGTTGGACGGCGCGAGTTTCTTCGGCTTATTTTTTTCTAAGTAAGTTGTCTTTGGTAACGCCTTTCCCACAGTACTCTATACAACTCGAGTGGAGGTTTGCGTTGTTTTATTGTATTTTGCTCTGACTCGTTCGTGCGAACGACAAATCAGCACCAAGTAACCGCAACGGCACAAAATCCGCGACACGCGTTGATGCGAAACGTCCACTCAACGAAGACCTACCTGTTGTGACAACCCCACTGTTGGAAGGTACGCAGGAGTTCCCGAGATTTACGATCAATATGACAACTTTCACGACTGAATAGAAAATCTGCGAGACCTAACAGTGGAAAAAAGTTTTGTAGGTGAACTTAACACCTGCCTAAAATCGCAACCTGATATAAAACATTGTAATTGTCATAAGCTAACATAGGCGTAGTCAGGGGATCATGCTCCCCAAATTTTTAGCATATCAAGTCATTCTGTGCTTTGAGAGGTGGTAACCTAAACAACATACTGTTGTTCGTCTGAAATCAAACATTTTGGGCTGGCCACGCCACCTGCAAGCTGAAGCTTGACCTACCTGGAAAATTCGGCAGCGAACATCGTATCGGTCTTAACTGAACGCAGGTCATTTATTGTTTGTCGGCATTAACGAGATTGTCTTGATCCACCGAACGCTGCCGAACAAGCTTTAAAAGTTGGAACCGAATCCAAACTGAAGACACTTAATTGCTTTGGTTTGAGCACATATCAACATGCTTGCCAGAAAATTATTCAAGATGCGACTAAGCCAAGCAAAAATGAACTTCTGCAGTACGTCGTCCGGGCAAAAGGCCTAACTTGACATGAGGCGTTAGACGCTGGAATAGAACGTTTACTTGTGCGTCATTTGAGAAAACAATCACCAGCATTTTGTTCTAAGAAGCCTTTTCAAAAACGTTTTAACTATGCCCCGCAAAAAAATTTAAAATGTTGAAAGCAGCTTCTTCGAAACCATCAACTTCGGCGCCAACGTTGCAACAAAGCGAGGAACTGGGGCCCGTGTGGCGAGAAAGATTAAATTTACTATAATTATTATTTTTTCGTAAAACGTTTATACAGTACTTAAAACTGAATGCACCTACTGACAACTGAAGAAGATAAGTGAAGATTGTACGTATGCAACGCAGACAAAAAATTGGCAACGCATCAATCCGTTAAATCTGATAACCCGCACAAATCCGTTTAAAAAAACGCAAAAATCCGTCTATTGGTGACGCTAAACCACCACCTCAGGCCATTTGAACCTGTCTTTCTCTGCAGCAACAGTCGAAGTTTCCCACAAACATCAGGATAATTCAGTAAAAGGCGAAAGGGTGCTCATGTCGGAAACAAATTAAATTTTTTAGTAGAAGCAGCAGAACAATTTTCTCAGGGGAATCACAGCCTGATTGTTGGTGAGGTACGCGGGGATATTTCGGCCTCAGGAACAAGTAAGTTCGACCCTGAGCGTCAAAGCAAAATCGGCAGCCAGGCATGCGAAACGTGCATAGAGCGTGCAAAGATGAGGTGTGACAATCGCAACAATGGATCACTTGCAATTAATAAATTATGTTGATTTGCGAGAATGGGCGTCGGAAGGATTTTTCCAGGGGGTGCCAATATTCGATTTTTCCGGGGGTGGGGGGGAAACAGCGGTAAAATTTAATTTCACCAACTCCGAACGTTTTTCTATCAAAAACCAAACAGGAAAATATCAAATTTCAAAACCAGGGGAAGATTTCCCCCCTGCACCCCCCTTTCGACGCCCATACTTGCGACGGACAATTGGTGGGTGAACACAGTACACGGTATATCGTCTTGTCTGGAAGTAACTTAAAGACGTTTCAGGAAAACACTGAATTAAACCAACGTCAGCGAGGCAAGAGGTAAAGAAATTGCTTTAAAATTCGTTGCAAGATTAAAGCAGCAAACGCAAAAATATCAATGATGCCTAAATTTAAGAATATTAAACGCAAACCACGATCTGAAACATTCGAAAGACGCCCACAGAAAAGTTAACGGACGTAATACGTCGTTTGTTTTAAGGTGAGTTTCTTTGTGGCATTAAGTTCTAATCAAATATTTCACGATCCTACAAATTAAGAAAAAAGAGGCAATTCGTTTGGGACAAAACCAAATTTCCGAACTCTCTATGTATCAGTTATCCACAAGACATTCACTTCACAGCATCACAAGACCAACGCATTCAAGCCATTACTGTTGAACACAAAAAGTTAATGCTTGCGAATTTCTCAAAAAAACGCAGTAGCAACGACAAGAGAAAGGATGCGTCATTTCATAAAACAATCACGCAACGTCACGCAAACAGATCAGGATGGTTCGTCTTCACGTACTCTTCAATGACCACCGGCTGCTTGGTGAGCAAGGACGCGCGCGCGGCTTCGCAGACCAGGGTCGCCCACAGCACGTCAGATGACTTCACCTCCAACTCCTCACCGCCTGCACAGAGCGTGAAAGACAACGGTGTTGTTAAACATCGTAACAAACGAAGACCAACGGATCCATAACACATAAACGCTTTAATATAAACACACAAGACCGTTTTCTTTATTTTTAGCGCGTTTCTGTAATTTTGATGTGACCTTCAGAAATTCCGGGGCAACGAGGCTGTAGAAGTACAAACCATTATTTTACCTTGCATAGCTCGCACAAAATGCTCAATCTCGTTTCTGTAGGAATCTTCGTATCGTTTCATCACATTCTGCTTGATCTGCGAACCCGTGTTACTGTCGGCAGCGTACTGCCGCAGAGCCGTTGAACATTGGTTTTCGCATAGGATCATGCCCTTGTCACCGAAGATCTATACAAATCAAGTTATGATTGCAAACTGTGACTGGTGTATGTTTGCCCCTTTGTGCATGTAAAAATTTTGGTATACTTTTAAAAAAATCACTGCAAAGTTTGCTTTTTCAAAAAAATTATTTTTGTTTCTGAAAAAACTTATTTTATTTGACAAAATTTTTGAAACTGAAAAAATAAATTTGTTATTGCACCCTACACCGACAACGAAATGTTCCCAATGAAGTTTGAAAATAAACAATGTTGTAAGTTCATATGATTTCATGTTCGTTTTCTACTGACATTTTACAGTGTTTTCTTTGATATAACAAAAAATGTGCACGGTGTAAACAGGCAAACATACTGGTGTTGCAAGAACTCAACCGATTCGGACGTTACAGGAAAATCGTTTACAATCCGTTCTTTGCAAAATTTTCACTGGGTTGATGATTCGATCATTTCGCCTGCGTTTAGAGCAATGGTTCTCAACCTTTCCAACCTCGGGGACCCCTCTTAAGACATTGGCCTGGTGACCGATATCTAACTAATCTTATTGTGGCATGAGGGTTAAAAAATAACACTTTTTCTGGTGACACGCAGAAGTTTCATTGGAGATTACGTTAACAACCACTTGTTTACAGCATTACTATATTAACTTATTTTTGTCATTGTGACACAAAGAAAAATCATTTATTGATCACGCAATGCGATTGGCTATCGTATGGTTGGGCAAAGTGACGGGCAGGTTTTTTAAGGTTCGACCTTGGTGACCGCCAAGGCATTTTGAGAGACCGCAAATATTTTATCTAATTATCAAGACAGTCGTAAAGCAAGTTCTAGTGTATTTTGGTGGTGGTCGCAACTCGCAAAGCGAGGTTCTGCTGTATTTTGAGAGACCGTTGGAAAAGTTCGAAAGACCGTTTCGGTCTCTCAAAATGCCTGAAAAACACTGGACTGGCGGGCACAGAAAGATTACAGTTATCTTCCACAAGGTAATCTGAGGAGTTTTGCCCAGCATGTGCGATAACCGACAAAAACGGCTGACAATGGACTTGCGAGACCGTGCTATACGGCGTAAACGACACTGTGAAACGATCAACTGATTCGATGAACGCAAGGAGCGTTCTTTCTACGCGACAAACACTTCTTTTTGGAACACGAATCAAGTCACCGTGAAATTTTCAACCTTCACCACATGCAATCCACACAGAGCAAAGATCTTTTCCATAACCAGTCACTACCTCGGCTCTGTTGTCATGTCCATACACAGCTTCTCGATTCCCGTCCACGTGACCCATCGTTCCATCCGGGAATTGTACAATCACAAACACCTGGTCGACGTCATCCATTTCGCGAACGAAGTCAACAAAAGCGTGACCTTTACGGAAAGATGTTAATGCGGTTGGATGGTTTCGGTGCAGATTTGCAGTCACCGCTAAACAATCGCCTTCGACAACTTGGTGCCAGCTATTGATATTGTTGACTGTTTCATAGAAAACATTTAGTTCAAGCAAAATTACTTGCGCTGATGCCTGGTGATATCTCGACTACGCGAGACACTGTGCTTGCACTTCAACTTCAAGTCCTGATTTTTTTCCAGTTACACACATTACTGATCCCAAGCAGAAACTTATATTCCAATGCTTTTCATGCGCGTGCTGTTAGGTCGACGAAAAAGAGATGTCGAGTTTTTCATTGGTTGAGTTAAAAAAAGGTTATCGAGTTTTTCATCAGTTGCAGTTTGAAACAAAACTATGAAAGCTTGAAACCATATTCGAACTTACAAACTATAATAGCTGAGTGGCGTTAAGACCGTGACAGATGCTGTAAGACTTTCGGGCAGACGCATTCTCAACACCAGCGTTACGAAAGAAACGACTTTAAGCTGAAGACGCCAAACAACCGCTACTAGGAGGACACTGGTCACGGCGGGTAATACTTTGCGAATTCAATCGCGCCATGTTTCGTTACTGCACCCTTCGCTTGACCATTCCGGCACATGCCTCGTCTCCTCCAAGCAACTGTGCTCACATCCTTGTTTTTTTTGTTTTATTCATTTTAAGATCAATTTAGAAGGTACGGCCCTCCGCTAACCCTCCGCTGGGGCAATTGTCTGGATAACCTCTGTTTTTTTTATGCTACGCCGTTCGTTGTCTTGAAGAGTACACCTGGCGCAATGAACTCAGCACCGCCAAATAAATCTGTCTATCTGTCCGCTAAATGCGGCCTTCTGAAAGTGGCCTCCGAGCCACATAATTGCCCATCCTTGCAAACTGTACAAAGCTTCTGGAAACTAGTCAGCGAAGATATATTTCCCAAACTAAAAGATTTTGCGCTAAAAACGCACTCGATATTTGGAAGCATATACAGGGTGTTTCACAATTGTTGAAACAAAGCGATTGGGCACAAATCCAGGATTTTAAATGATACCACAATGATGATTACATTTATTGAAAGGTGAAAAGATAACATTTTATAATCTGCAACTGTTTGTCCTCAAATCAGAAATAATATGTCAAGAAGAGTCCTAGAGTACATGCTCCTTGGCTCCTTCGTCGCAGAGATTTGCTCGGACTCCGACCGACTGACTCTTGAACCCTAGTGACATTGTCGGGAGTTCGAATCGTTATT
>Ga0210059_1009217_pt1 | contig 15452 bp, 9 predicted proteins | sample Ectturendosymbi2_FD_188042 | JGI IMG/M metagenome (GOLD analysis project Ga0210059, IMG submission 188042) | Ecteinascidia turbinata endosymbiont from Florida, USA - Sample 2 (SPAdes) (version 2) | ecosystem: Host-associated > Tunicates > Ascidians > Unclassified | place: Key West, Florida... | reverse complement strand
ATGGTGAAGGTCTGCAGACCGGCGACCGACGTCACAGAGCTCTGGTCGGCGTGGTTCAAAGGTGACGCGGCGATCTGGATGGTCTGGGGGGCTTGATGAACGGTGACTGTGACGACACAAGCGCTGTTTGAGGACGAGGGCGCGCCAAGAAAACACACACACCAACTCGGGCCAACGTTCCCTCCAAGTTGCGCAAATGCACAGCACCAGCAGACAATTTGCGCAGTGGAATCTCATTCTCGTGCACTTCCTACTTTCCCAATTGAAAAAAAAAATCATTAACATTTTTTTGGGCAGAAGCAGAACGCTTCTGAGCAAATTGCATAGTCCTTTCAGAAGCTGTCTGAATCGCATGCGTACTTTGTTCGTATTTTGATAAGATACTTGTTCTGATACTTCACAAAGTTCGTAAATCATTGGGAACTCTGTTAAATCAGCTTTGAAATATTAATGCTCATTAAAGCAAACATTTGCTCAGTGGAACATCTTCGTAGCGGGACAACACTACTGTTAGTTTCAACATCAAATATAAAACAGGAAATGACATAAGAGCAAGTCAACGTTACCACTCAGGTGTGAAACCTTTTACTTGTCATTTGCATGGAAAGATATCCGGAGCTGAAAGGTAAAGTCTACTCCTACAAAGCGCTGTGCGCCGCTTAGCTTGCACTTGTTGGGCCGTTTACAAACGGTTGCAACCAGAATGTTCACTGATATCGACCAAAATGCAACTGTAGAAGCGCTGGGTAGCGGGGGAGAGGGACAATCCTTATTGCGAACAATGTAGCTGTTAATATCTAAAGCATTATTATATTCAACGTTTCAGCTTAGTCATAATAAGACATCATCAGGAACATTAATAAAATGCAAGTTTGTCTGTTTCTTCAACGTTGGCCGGGTGATTGTTTATCACACTGGTTGAATATCTCTGCTGTCTGATCCAAAAATATATGGCCGAAAGTTAGAAACGTCCTTGCTGTGCGAAAAGTACCATGTGGATTGTTGCGATCTGACACACGATGATCACGGGGTTCACGGATTCCGGAAACCCCTTACGGTCATGCGGCACCAGCATTGTATGACCTCTGCTGTGTACTGCAATCTTACTTTAAGTCGTTCAAATTACTTTTAAAAAATGACAGTGCGCGGTAATTGTCGTTCAAGGGCAAGGCCTTTGTTAAGACACAAAGAACATGAAACACATTTAAAATATACATAGTTCGACTTGTGCAGGAAAGCATCTACATGACGGCTGCTGCTGGAGTTGCGAGCAAAGTAGGCAAAAAGGAAAAATGCTTATTAGTAAACTTAATAGAAAACAAGGACAACACCCTGCTTGCAGCGCACTGTTGTTTTTACAGTAAGCCCAATGCCCGTCTTAACGTACCGTCGGTTTCCCGCCAGTTTTCCCTTTGTCAACTTTTAGTTTCATTCAGGGCTATGGGGCCGGAACTCAAATTTCGGGCCCGCGAAGTGCGGCCGTTGAACCGGGACACACGATTTCAGGCTCCGGCTCCACAGCCCTGATTTGAACTTTCAACTATTCCGAATGGATTTATTTGCGTCGCGGGTGCGTTCAACCAGTTCCACAAGCACCGGAAATATCAGTTATATAAACGCTGGGCAGGGGACGGAGAGCGGAGGTGGGGGAGTGAATGCCTTGAATCGATTCACTCGACCAAGAGCGGGATGGGGCGATTGTTCACCCTCAACAGGATCGCTAACAATGTACGACTTGCGAGGCGAACGATTCCGCCAAGAACAAAAATATTGACGAGTGGCGTATATCTATGAAGCATGGAGCAAAGAACGAGCACGCAATTTATATCATTAGCATGAGATTAACACGAAATGTACTGGCGCGATTGATTTTTTTGTTCTGTTAATGACAAAAATCGTTGTTTGGCAATGAAAAGCAAGTTTTTTGAAAAAGTTACAAATTCACGACACCGAAAAGTTTGAGTCAGCTATCCCAGTCGTAGCAAAACTAACAAACGCATGGACTGCACACATACACAAGCGTTGGCACAAAACGTGTTCGCTGCTGAACGACAAGAGAAGCAATTAAAGCCGCAAACTGGTTAAGGAACGCACGAAGCGTTAGGGCGCCTTATGATTTGCTGGCAAGCAGGCTTGTTTTCATTAAGCACGCCAGCAAGCAGGAAGCAGTCGCGAGGCAGCAGCTAATTTCCGGCATTAATGTGAAAGGTTCAGTAAAACAAAACAAGGCGCGAGTAGTGGCGCGCCTGCTGGTCAACGTATCAGTAACTATTATGATTATATCATTACCATTTCCACACACGCGCAGTTAGCACAGCGCCCGAAACTGACCGCTCGGCCATCACAAGTCACCTGTTCCACTTCCAGCCTGGTATGCGATTGTTGGAGCTTGCATAGAGGTGACCACCTGACTTCCCGAGTCGGACTCCGAGCTTTCGGACGACTTGCTTCCGCTGCCTGGCTCGTCTTTTACGCGCTGCTGTTGCGTTTCGTCTGGTTGCCCGGAGAGTTCGTTTAATATTTTTCTACGAGCACATAATCAAGAAAACGATGAGCGCCTGACGTCCACAAAATCGCTGACCTTTCACTTTTAAAAAAGTGCAACTTCTTTTTTTCTATCCGATCAGGAAGCACCAACAATAAAGACCAAAAAATTTAGAGAGCTGCTCAACTTTACCTGTATGACGGTCTTCTTGAGAGAAGTTCTCTCCTTTTTGCCGTATCCTGCCAAAGCACTTGAACAAGTCAGCTCATTGCCTATCTTCCAAGCGTGCAACCACGACGCCACACAATTCACACATCTAAAGCAGCAACGAGCTTGAAACGTATGCTTACAAAATATCATGAGGAGCAGAAGTACAAACGTTTCCTTGGAATAACTTTTACCAGTCCTCGACCTGAAACGCCCGTAAAATCGCCGCTGCAAGTGCTTGATTAAAGCATAAATCAAAACGAAAGCGTACCTGCAAAATAGGCGGTTGTATGACAGACTGTTGGTTAGCTGTTATGACGCTTTGGCCCTGGCCGGACGTGATAGCATTGGCCATCGACAAAGGCAACGTCACCATCTGCGTCTCTCCACCGGACTGCGCAAAAAACACCTGGGTTAGCAGCAGCAGTAGTAAAAATCGCAAAAACACGGCCGCTACCGCCCTAACAGCATATTGCTTCAACGAATTGAGTACACAAATCTGGGTTTATTTTTTCGGCCATTTTTCTTTTACAGACCGATTAGTTTATTTAAAATGACTCAAACAATTTTAAGTCAATTCAGTCATTATGTCCGCAAAGGTACGCTTGTGAATACCGCTACGGCGAATGTTACTACTATTGTATTATGGGACAAATGACCGAAATGTTTCGGCGAAAAATAAAACCCAGGCATGAAACTCTTGCATCCCAAACAATTGCTTGAACAGCAATATTATTGAGCCATCGCACAGGGTGAGTTGTTTCACTTTGCATTAAACTTTCTGAAAAACTATTTTGAACACGCACTGAAAACCTGATTGTCGTGACGACTACGGACTGACAACCATGCTGCTAACTGCAAAATGACATACCCAACAGTCCTCTATGTGAGGCAACATGCTCATCATTTGTATGCCACAGAAGAAACGCCGTCTACCAGCCTCTTACATCACGGAAAGCAACGAACCAGTTAAACTGCACAGTACTTGATTCCAAGTTGAATTTTTGACGCACTTTCCGTCTCACAGAAAAAAACGCTCAATCGAACACCGACTTGCCTAAACTCACTGCCTGCTCACAGACCTCTATGACGCACTGCGTCGTAAGAGTGGCTTGCACATCTACAGAATATGATGTAACAATATTATTCTAACGCCAACAGAAACAGGTGGTGAAGTCATTCAGGCATTTGCAACAATACATAGAAAGATTGAGGAAGGAAGCACTTCCCCAGAGAGAACGGTTCTTAACTGATGCGCTGCGTACAACTTACTCCCGTCAAACAACACAACCACACGGGCCTCTGCTGTAAAGCAGCCGCTAACATAAACAAAACAGTCCCACTCTGCTTGTAAAGCAGCCGGTGCATCCTCTTTTATACCGCCTACACACAAGCAATACATCAAATAGTCCAATAGTACGCCTGCTTGGCTGACCATTGCAAAGAGGGTCTTTCCTTTAAAGCACACCTTAGATATATAGCCAACACGTTAGTATGGTACCAGTGAGCATGGAAGAATTTACGTCACACAGACATCCTTTTCACAAATTACTTGTGTTTGAACTTTTTGGCACATTGCATCAAGTTAGTTTGTTATTCTTGCAACAAACACAGTGATGGATGCAGTTTTATTACAATCATACTGAAGTCATGTAATTGAACGGTTTTTCAGCAGTAACTTCAGCAATTTCAACAGGAATGTGCTTCATGCCAAAATCGGACCAGATTATTAAGACCACTTAGAACTTGCAAAATTCTTATTCTTTGCATTAAAAACACTTTGTTTCAAAATGAACTTTGGTAATGTTGGAGTCTATCCATATTTCACTAATAAACATAGATCATCCAAATTCATGCATGACCTGCTGCATACATATTGCAGACAAAAAGCATGGTGAGGGTAAGAAGTTCCAAACAATTTCAAATAAACAAGTGAAAAAACTTGACAGACAACAGCTTCATAAAAAAAATGCATGAATGCAATCACAACGCCATCCACCTTTAACTATGAAAAACTAAGAAATTATTGTTTTTCTCCATGATAGAAGTTCGCAGATGTCAAGTCATGTTAAAAAGCAATGATGAGAGAAAAGCCTTTAAGCATGTTCTATTTCCTTAATCGATTATTATCACAATGTTTGTGACAGCAAAAATTTCTGACCACTGCTAAAATTCCCACTGACTGAATGAGTATAAAAGGAAGTTCTTTGGACTAAAATGTGCAAATATTCTTAACAACCCAAAGTTCTTAAAACACAACAATCCAATTTGTTCTTAATTTCTTGAAATACAAATTTAACACAATTTCACAAATATTTTGCATTCTTTCTTAGCTTTTTCACTTTAGTTTACCACTATGAAATTTTCTTGTGCAATGCATTTTCACAGCAATAAAACTATACATGGGCAAATAGATGTATTGACTGTTCTTAGCAATTTATTTTAAATATTGGCTAACAGAACAATGAAAAAAATTTGTTGCTTTGTCACAATAAACAAAGTTAATCAGAATGTTTCTTAGATTGAAAAAGTTATTGAGATTTTGTTCAATTACTTGCATATCCCTTAAAAATTACAAAACTCTTCTAGTCTGTTTCTTTCAGTCACAGACCAAAGCGTTTCAGAAATGACCGAAAAAAATTAAGTAATTTTGGTCACAATGTTTGAAAATTGAAGCTAAAAAACACTGCTATGGTGAGTTTTAATACAACTGTGAGACAAATGACCAAAATGTTTCAGCAGAAATCACCGAAATCTTTCAGCGAAAAAAAAAACAGCTTATAGTCAGCACACATGAAACATTACAACAGATATTTATTATTTTGACATTGTTGAACAAAATAATTCAGTATTAATCTTTTCCAAGTCCCAGAAGCACGCAATAAGATTATACTTCAGGAAAAAGTGTCCAATACTTTAACTCTTTGGCGTCCGCTAGGATTCAGGGATTTTCGAAAAAAAAACACCTAAACGCACGTTGCTTTGCACAGGAATTTCTCTGGTCCGGTATGCTCTGCAGACCCGGTAAAAGTCTCAAAAGATGCGGCAAGTCTTCTAGTCTGCACTCGACAAAAAATTTTGCTTGTGGGGGTGCAGGTTTTTTGTGAGTGACGTCAGAAGTGGAGGACTTTAGGCCAACTTGGCCCACTTTGCCTGGCCCTGGGCGCCAACTGTTACGTGGTAGTATTTCGCTAAGTTTTTACTGGTAACTTTTGATACTTTGGGTGACCTGCTAGGGTTTCGGGTTCAAAAGTTGTGACGTAAGTTAGTAAAAATATTTGACTAATTAGATAATTGATTAATTTGTTTATTTTAGATCATAACTTTTGAACCAGAAATGCTAGAAAGTCGATCAAAGGCTCAAATGACGCGGACTCGAGCCTAGTTTCCAATGAAAACTTCAGAGAAACACTTTGGCCTAGCGGTTGGGCCCTAGGCCAGGCAACATATGCCAAAATGACTCTAAAACTACTTCACTTATGACGTCAGTCACAAAAAATCCGCACCGCCAACCAAAAAAATTTTTTTTGAGTGCAATCTACTAGACTGGCCGATCCGTTTGAGCCCTTGAACAGCTCTCTAGCGTAATCAGCGGAGCTAGGGCGTTGGTAAGGCAACCAAAAACTGCTGTTTTTTAGGTCGAAAGCGAAGTACGAATATATCGTACGCCGACTCTCAAAGTGTTAAGATACTGAAACCAATTCTGTTGTGAGTACACAATATAAAATAATTAACAAACACACTTTTCCATTGATGTCTTGCTTGCTATAGCTGGGTTTCAACACGCAGGTTTATTTGATCTCATCAACACACAATACAACTGCACAGCATAAAATTTCTCAATCTATACTAAGACGAACAAAAAAAAGACAATCAAAACAATTGAATTGTTGTTGTGGTAACAACTGGCTTATTTATCACAAAAGCATTCTGGCAAGTACATTACACAAACCCTGTTTCCAGCTTAACTCAACTTTCATTACCGGGTTTTCACCTTACACCAACACACACATAAAAAATCAATAAAGCAAATTGTCAGAAACATTTTGTTTAGTTGTAAGTTTACAGTGCAATTGCATGTTTGTATAGAAGTTTAACTCTTTGGCGTCTGGCTGCTTTTGGGGATTTTCGAAGAAAAACGCCTAAATGCAGCATGTGGCTTTGCGCGGGAATATGTCCGCTCCTGTTCGGGTTATGGACCTGGTTGAAGCATCAAAAGATGCGGTAAGTCTTCTAATCCGCACTCGAAAAAAATGTCTTTGCTTGGGGGGTGCGAGTTTTTTGTGAGTGATGTCAGAAGTGGAGGACTTTTAGGCCAACTTGGCCCACTTTGCCTGACCCTAGGTGCCACCTGCACCCTTCATAGATGTTTTTGTTGCATTAACTGAACTACGAAAAACAATTATTACACACATTGTACAACATAAAAACAAGCAAATTTTTTTTTGCATGAAAAAGCCACACAAACTTTTCTTTGCACAAAAAAACAACGCAAAATTTTCCTTGCACATGGGCTGAGCATTCGACAATTGTCAGCTCTTGGATGCTGCAATCTAACGCTTCTGCTGTTGTTGCAGAAAAAATGAATATCACAGAACATGTTGTGATTACCTTGTAGCAGCCGCATGTCAAGATGGTAGTGCATGAAACAAGAGGAAGAAAACTACAACATTTTTATCAGCTGGTCGTAAACACGGTTTGAGATTTGTGAAAAAGTTATGCACGCACGTTCAGGTGCTTGGTGTTGTTGCGATGGGAAAGGACGGCAAGGGTGCAATGCGAGCTATTGTTGGCAGCAACCTTTATTGTTCTCTGTTGAACTCTAAATCTCCATTGATATGTATTGTTGGGAAGCAGCGAAAAGATCACACGTCGCGATCACTGAATTACTGCTTTTTCGCAAATCAACGGGTGTTATTCTTCGCGATGCCCTTCCTGCCTCACAAGTGCTTTGCACTAACAGGCCATTTGAAGACTGCCAAGTGCGAATGTTTGTGAATGAGGGCTAAGTGCCAAGTGCAAATGTTTTTGAAGCAGCCGAACAGACGGCAGCAGAAGTTACTTGCTGTTGAAAATAAAACAATTTTGCAGCAGCCAAAACCATCAACTTTTTACATAATGTTCCACCTCAGACTAATTTTTTATCCGCATCACTGGCATTCGTTCACAAATGCTTTACACAAACAGGTCATTTGACATCTGCCAAGAATGAATGTTTGTGAAGCAGCGTTGAACACATGGCTGAAGCACTTAGTTGCTGTCGAAAAAAATATTTTGAGAACCGGCCTACAATATATTCGTACTTTGATTTCAGCCTAAAAAACAGCAGTTTTCGGTTGCCTTACCAATGCCCTAGCTCCTCCGCCGATTACGCTAGAGAGCTGTTCAAGGGCTCAAACGGATCGGCCAGTCTAGTAGATTGCACTCAAAAAAAATTTTTTGGTTGGGGGTGCTGATTTTTTGTGACTGACGTCATAAGTGAAGTAGTTTTGGGGTCATTTTGACTCATGTTGCCTGGCCTAGGGCACATCCGCTAGGCCAAAGTGTTTCGCTGAAGTTTTCATTGGTAACTAGGCTCGAGTCTGAGTCTTTTGAGCCTTTGATCGACTTTCTAGCATTTCTGGTTCAAAAGTTACGATCTAAAATAAACAAATGAATCAATTATCTAATTATTCGAATATTTTTACTAACTTATTCTCGCGCAAAGCCACGTGCATTTAGGCGTTTTTTTCGAAAATCCCTGAATCCTAGCGGACGCCAAAGAGTTAATGAGGGCCACACTTTCAATGGTTCACTTTGATCTTAGTACACTAAATTTAGCTTAACCTAATGTACTCAAAGTCTTTGAATCCTAATTGCAGTGGTAACAGACATGATAAAATGGCACTGCGGACTACCTGCATCAAAAATGTCAAATTCAAGATTATCAAAATAAGGACTGGTTGTCAGTATGTAGGATACTTGCACTGCAACAGATACCTAAACTGGGCCGCCCAAAACCTTTAACCGGGCCACATGCAGCCCGCAGGTTGGACATAACTGAACTAGAGGATGATATAGTGATTAGTACATTAATAACCACAGTAGAGCCAAACCTGAGAACATCATAAAGTTGAGACAATATATGCATGTAATAGATTGAGCATTTATGAAACCAAGAGACCATGTCTCTTGCCTTACATGCATAGCCTACATAATATTCAATCATCCAGTAGCAGGCAAAACAAGATTATTACACCAGAAGTGGCAACAAGCCCACTATTATTACAGAATTGCAACTAAACTTGCAAAAGCATGATAATATCCATTGTTGTAGTTTCAACAAAATATTGATTAAGAGAAAAAACTATGCCGCACGATAAGCTTAACCCAGGGGTGAGCAAATGGCGGCCCACAACAGTGTTTTCAGTGGCCCGCGGCAGCATTCATGAAAATCTTCAAATCTGAATTATCCTCCAACTCATCACAGTAAACGTTAGTGCTGAGGCTAACTTGAAGCAAGACTTGCTTTAGTTTCATTTAGAAGGTGCACAGCCTTCTCAAAGTAACCCCCGAGCCAAACTAATTACCCATACCTGGTGGAACCTAATGATAAATTTTGAGTTGTTTTGACGTAATAACGTCAGAGTTGCTCATGATATGAGAGTGAAATTTGGTATGTGGACGTTTCATAAACTTTAATAAAAGCAGAAAAATATTGTCTTGATTGACTTTTGCTTGCCCTATTAATGATATTGCTTCTGGGAAATTATATGCCAGTCTATTGGAAAATTTTCTGGTTTTCAATTGTTTCAAGCACTGGCTGATCAAATTTCAAATGTTAGCACAGCAGTTCTCAATTCATTTTTGTTTGTAGAAGGTGAGTTATTTTGCTTAGTCAGCAGCATTTCTTTTCGTACATTGCATAGCAGTATTATGATATATGCAATTGCATTGCTCACTTGGTCAAAATTATGTTTATGCAATGATCTCATACAATCTGCATTGTTTGTTATGTCTGCAAAACGTACACCCTTCAGAAATCCACTACTCTGCCAGTTTATATGCAAGTGTTGCTTTCAGAAACTTGTACACTGCCAGACACATGCCAAATTGTTTTGCCATATTATGCGTCACAGTGGGAGGATCTAGTCTAAAATTATAATCATTTTGTTCCATAGCAAGGGTCACCAGCATGGTGCCTATGGGTTTATTGTAAAAGTAACATTACTATGATCAGTGTCTTCATACTGGTGAATATCATTTCATATTGCATTAGTTTTTCTTTTATTTCACAATGTGTTTCAAACTGTTTACCCTTCACATTGATCAATATCCAAGGTCAAGGAGTAGCTGTTTCAAAAAAATTGGTGGCTATTGTTCTACAGTCTGGGTTTTTTTGGTCATAGACCAAATTGTTTTTGAAAAGACCGAAAAAATAATGCTATTTTGGTCAGAATGTATAAAAATACATACTAATGAATACTGTTAAAGTGAGTTCTAATACAACTGTGAGACAAATGACTGAAATGTCTCAGTGACCAAAATGTCTTTCAAAAAATGACCGAAATTTCTCAGCAAAATTTAGCAGTCCATAGTAGTGGTTTTCAACCTGGGGTTGTAAATCATGTTTGGAAGTGTTGCGAGCAGATATTTTATCAATTACAAGCTCATGCTTTGCAGCAAGCTGTTTGAGGAATCTCCTGCCTGGTTCTGCTTCCATCTTCTTGCAATGATTCAAGCATGTTCTCACCATTTATCAATAATAGTTAAGTCATAGAAAGGACCCACACCAAGCAAATAAATCGCAATTTATTTGCACAAGGAAATTAGTTTCGTGTTGAACACATCATCAGACTTTATTCAAATAGAATTGAGCAGACACACTTTTGCATTACATTAAATTTTCTTTATTGGAGTTTTAGATGTGGTTGTGGGGTTATAGTGGGTTGTGGTACAAAGGTTGAAAACTACTGTTCTACAGCATGACCAAGCCTTGCCTGCTGTTTGCATATGCTAGACTGGAAAAGATAAGGGCAAGACCAGTAGTTCTTAACCTTTCTTACCACATCTCCTACAAGTAATAATCCTTATTTTACTACCATCTAACAGTTTGGGCCTAGGGCCAGATGAAGTGAGCCAAAAAGGCCCAAAACTACTTCACTTACGATGTCAATAACAAATAATCCCAAACCAAAAAAATTGTTTTTCATTGCAGACTTGAAGATGTGCTGAGTTTTTTGAGGGTTTGAACAGCTCTCTAGCGCTTTCAGCGCTGGAGTTATGCCCACGCACAGACACGTGCGAATGGATTTTAGGCTGAAACTACCTGGCAGCTAAGGTTTTGAGTGTGCCTAGCTCTAGGGAGGCCAGGACAATGGATAGACACACACTCATTGTGGAACCTTGTAAAAACTTCATTTAGCTGAAATATTGAAGTATTTACCTAAATGCAACACAAACAAGCTGGAAATCAGTGCAAAATGTGGTCAAGAGTGTGGCACTGTGCTAAACAGCATGAATTCGCACAAACTGCTTCACAGTCTGCCTACATCAAATGGCTCTGATTGCAGCAGCAAGGGTGTCATTATTTCTGCAAATGTGGGCTTAGTCCTAATATAATTCATAACCTTTGCTCTGTGCCACTACAAAGACAGGCAGGTACCTCAGCAAGAAGAGTCTGGGGTTGCAAAAGGCTGAAAATACAATGACCTCTATAATGTGATAAAGGCTTTCAACCATTGATATTTATGGCAAGTCCACTGTTCCTTTGAGTGGCCTTGCAAAGAAACTTGTTGATATGTCTGGTGATTTCAGAGAGCGACAATGGCTTCACCAGCACCTGTCCTTGGCTGTGGACAAACGGAATGATGCTGTGCTAGCATTTTGGCCTAGTGTACAAGTCTGATCTTATTTTAGCTATTCCCACTGTACTAACCAGTATTACTGCCTGCCATTGTTGCCTGTGTTTCAATGCATAGCTGCTGCTTTCCTGTAGGTTTCATCATCCTCTTATCAATTGTTAACTTTTTTGACTACAGGAGAGCTTATATTGAAGATGCAGCATCATGACATGTTCCACTTCACTTCACTTGAAATTTTTGAGACCAAATTCATGAGAGGCACTCCTGGCACTATTCAACTATTTTTCTTTTGTAACTGGCAGATTTTGGTGCTGTTCCACTGCTTGTTTTGAATACAAAGGGATTGCGTTTTTTCAATTTCTGGTTATGTCTATGACCTCAGGTGTATCTACTTACAAAACTTGCTTTTGTCATCTCATGTGCTGCCAATACCCACATTCTTGTAATATCACACCACGGAGTCCGCATGGCTTCCCACTTTAGTTTCTAACAGTCTTGCATTGCATCTTATTTCTTTTGCCTGTATGTGCTAGTGCATATCTATTACATATTTCCCTTCTTCATTTCTATCTTTCTCACCTCTTCAAACAACCCTTGCTTCCTAGCTTGTTTGTAATTTATTTATTCAGTGTTTCATATTTTTATGCTTCATTGCCTTTTTTGGTGGTAATGTCTCAAAACGAACATATCCAGTTTTGAAAGACTAAAAAACTGTATCCAACTTCAAAAACCATATCCAGTTTTGTGCCACATATAAAACAGTGTTGGAGACATTCACACCAACATCAATGTGGTCAAGTGGGAAATAACTAGTGCTGCTATGCAAGGGGTTGTTAGTTCAGGTCACACGTTAGTTGTATAATTTTTGATAATACAAAGACACTTTTGATGTTCTCACACTAGATTGTATACCGAAAGTTTTGGGAGCACTATTGATGTACATTCTTAAAAATATTTGAAAAGCAGACACAGGTTTAGATTTAGGGTTCAGTGTTTAAGGTTAGGGTGTGCAGTTAGCAATTAGTGTTGAGGTTTAGGGTTTAGATTTAGGGCTTAGAGTTTAAGGTAACAAAAAATGTAATAGCCACTTTAACCTTTACATCTATGAAGCAAAGGCATAATACAGGAAGTGGTCACATATTTGCAGATTTCAGCAATTTTGCTTGATGCGGTTTCTTAGTCCTTCTTAGGTGAAAACCAGATATGGTCGTTTAGTTTAGACATGGCCAAACCTGGTTGCTCTAAGAATATATACCTGGATCTGCCAGATATATCTAAAAATTCTACTGAAACTTTATTCATTACACTGCAGTACAGTAAAGCAGCTGCAAATGTTTATAGTAAGCAACCCACATATCAAAGTTTGTAGATCTACTAGTCACCCAAGGAGTTGAGCGCTCTTCATAGAGATGTATTAGTAAGCCAAAATACTCAGAAAAAGTGGTATATGATGGCGGTAGTGTCTGAATGACCATACGCATTTGATTTTTCTTTCAAAGAACTAAAAAACTGTGTCTGATTTTGTGCCATGTATTAAGCTGAGTTCATGACATAAGCAGTGAACCTGCTCAAGTGATAACTTTTGATTTCAGCTGTGTGAGGGTTGTGTTGGTCCAGCTCTCACCATGATTGCTTGTTCTTCCAAAGCAAAAACCAGATACAGTTTGAGTTGTTTAAACACATTACTACCAATGGTATTTGCTTTACTCTTTTTAAACAATTGCTATACAGATGTTATTGCTTAATATTATTAAGCATATCAATAGCCTTCAAAATTCAAAACTGGCATTCAGCAGATGCACAGAACTTACGTAAAATGTTGCTTGTGCATGTATCCTCGTTGTGAAGTTAATTCATTGGGTTTACACACAGATACAGTTGTGCATGCCATGATCATTGCAAGCTTTGATTTCATTATGGATCAGTTGAAAATTAGTTTGCTCATTGTGCTGTGGATCATTTGATCAAAAATTTGCGCACCACTTAATTTTGGTACAAGGTTAAATGTAGTCACAACATGTTGGACTTAGTTAATTGCAAAGTGCACATTAGCTTTTCTACCTTTAGGACTAATAATTTATAGTTTGGACAAATAAATAGTGCATCTAACTGAAATTATTTTTGTGGGTGATTGATTACAACTGCTGTTTCAAAATTAAGCTTATGTATCTAGCCAAGAAATTTAAGATACAGTGTCAGCATTAGTTTATTTTTTATTTGTGATACTATCTACGGTGGAATATGGTGGTTGAACAGACCATGACTGAAATATACCGTAGCTGACTACATTATTGCACGTAAAACGCACTTACAACTTGTATCTGGATTTGAGCAGTTTGAGTGGCAGGCTCATCTGTTGATGATGGACTTTCAGCCACAATCCCATCCATCATGAAATCCCTAGAAGAAACAACAAAGTAGTTTTTTACCCTGCAGTGTTTTAATAATGGCAAAATTCGTGTACTGAAATCAGCCTAAACTTTATGAACTGGGACTGTGGCTACATTGAAATTTATAATGATAACTGATTTGGCAGTTGTAGTCAACACAACCTAAATATGCAGCAAAAAAGAACATGACTCTACTGTAGTAATCATAATGGAGAAGTTGTCTTACGTAAAGAATTCAATAAAGACCAGTTTTTGTATTCTACAGGTGATTCAAAGAATGTCGTGAGTTAGGTTACTAATATTTGCACATTACTACATGTCAATCGATTGGAGTTATCACAACCACAGCATAGCAACCACAGCATAGAAGTCCCAGTTTATCTTGGCAATCTTTTTAGGCTACATTTATCTTACGTTTAACAAAGTGAGTTGCATGATCTATTGATTGGCATTAATTCCGCGCTTCCAGCACCACTATAAAACTATGTTTGAAATAATTTCGAAGTTTACCACGGGCAAGCCGTTTTCCATCTGCAGACGCCAATGTGGCAATGGAGAAATTAGAACCAAAGTATCGACCTGGTTAAGCAATTAGGCATTGTCTCAACTGCGATTCAATATAGAACGTTACATGAAACTCAGCACAAGACCGATGCTACAGAAAAGTCACTAAAGTGTAACATTATCATACAGCATCCGTCAGTCGATTGTAACGCACGTGCAACCACCGAGAACCAGGCAACGTCGGCCGTGTTTTGTTATTGTACTTACGTAGATTGTCGTGATCGAAACGGAGCTTCGCGACTGGACACTCTCTTGCTACGTAGTCAACACGTCAAATGACACAAAACGCGTCACCACGAAGAAAAACAAGAAAGATGCCGAAAGTCTCACGGTTGAGTGGTTGTTACTTACAAACTTGCAAAACCACTTCAATTTGAAATCAAACACCTACAACAATATTTGCATGAAAATGAATATCCTTAACTAAAAGTACATTAATTGTTATTCCCTGAGGAATAAAAAATATCACCGCGCTGGAACACTAAAATATTCATGCGCATGAAAGATTAGTCTCAAAGCAGACTGCAATTGTTACGAAACATTGCATATTATTTTTCGACAACAGTTGTAAGTTTCTGCCGGAGTTGCACTTTATGTGAACAGCACTGAAGAAAATGAACCCGGGCGGCCACATGGGCCTAGGCTCCCCCACTTTTTTCTGGGGGCCTGCCCCATACTTTTACATTTCGAATTTTGATTAAATAAGTTTAAGCAATACAATTAGTATTGTGTCCATTGTTTAAGAAAATCGCCTTAAAAGATTTGCAGAAGAGGGTGGCAGGGGCTGGTAAGAGCCACCTCTGGATTGTGAAATTCGATATTTTCGTATTAGTGTTTGAGTAGAAAAATGTTTTTCTCTTAGTTTCGAGTTGGTAAAATGAAATTTCACCACTTTTGGACTCCTTGAAAAAGGATTTGGCCACCACCTGGAAAAATGCAGTAGGCTACTTCCCCCCCCCATCC
>Ga0210059_1009216_pt1 | contig 15452 bp, 16 predicted proteins | sample Ectturendosymbi2_FD_188042 | JGI IMG/M metagenome (GOLD analysis project Ga0210059, IMG submission 188042) | Ecteinascidia turbinata endosymbiont from Florida, USA - Sample 2 (SPAdes) (version 2) | ecosystem: Host-associated > Tunicates > Ascidians > Unclassified | place: Key West, Florida... | reverse complement strand
GACTTTCCGAAATTCCACCATAATTGTGATGCATATATAGGCGTACAAAAGGAACGAAAAAGTACGTTTTTAACTGCATTTGAACATCGGGAGAAGAGGCTCGCAGCTTGTTTGCTGCACAATATTTCTATTGCAGTTGTCTCTGAATGTCTTTGTCATCTGAGAGCTCAGTATCCAGTACAGCTCCCAGATATTTGTAGTGGTCAACAGATGTTAGATTTTTACCACCCATGTGTCAGTAATGTGTTGACTGTGCATTTTGCACTCTTAGCCTTAAACGTCATACAAACAGTTTTGCTGTAGTTGAAAATAACTTCATGTGATTCTGCATAAGCCTGACACACAGATAAAAGTTCTCTTCGCAACATTTTCGGATATGGGAACTTTTCAGTTTTAATAAAGATGCAGACCGAACGATCAGGACAGAGCAAAAATTAGTATTCTCATAAAAACACCTGGTTCCGTACTCAACTAGTGTAGTCATGGCTTTAGTGTGACAGATATATAAGCTACTACAGTAGTAAACCTGCCTAATTTTCGTCTTGTTTTAGCAAATTCGTTCTAGCCCTATTCTTCTAGCATGTCCTTGTATTTCTATCACAAATGAAGATCCCAAACTGGAAAGATAGCCTGTGTCAAGGGTGAGGGGATCTTTGAATGCTACCATTTCGGGCAAAACAGATCTGGTGTCTTGTGCCTTTGGCGCATAACGGATCAGGTATGTTTGGGGCAAAACGGCTTTTTTGGCATCCATGAGCTGTGCGAAAGTTTTTAGAAGTCCGTTTAGGGCTATGAGCTTTCAAGACTTGCACTGGTTGCAAAAGCTAGGATCTTGTAAAGCGTCATTTGGAGCCAAAGTCGTCTAGTAGGTAGGTGTGTTCAACACTTGACTAGCACTAATATGACACTTTACTAAACCTTTTTCCCATACCGTGATACTGGGATCAACCCAGAAAGACACTAAAAAGTGAAACAGTCCTCAACCTGAATTTAGTTAAAAACTATCAGGTTTCGAAGAGAAAATGCAGCTAAACAACGCTTTTTTGAGAAATGTACTACGTTAGTAAAGGTGATCCGCTTTGCCCCTAACAAAAATAATAATCAAAAGGTCGTAGAAGAACAAGCGGTTTGACGAGGCACTAACTGCTATGCCAAGATTTCTCTTATCAGTTTGAAAGTTTCAGCAATTTTCATGGTTCAGTGTCACCCTAATGTTATAAAGTTTCATGACGCCAAATTGAGGCCTGTCTAAGACAAAATAGTACACGAACAAATAGACAAGAAATGCCTTAAAAATACGAACATTTTAAGCTATCTCTCAAGTTGACACTTCCAGCATATTTGTGGTTGAATACCAATCATTTACGAAATTTTCGTTCAGGTAAGTCTCAAGATAAATCTTGTATGGAGATAATTAACGAGCAAGACAAAGAAAAATTGAACTAAGATTTAAAAAACGATTAGAATATAAAATTTCATCTTTATTCTTTTAAAGTTTCTATAAATGTCAAAATTTCTATGCAATGTTTTGAAAATTTCGGGGGGGCGAATGCCCGAAATACGCGCCTGGCTTTGGATATAAAATGCAATATGGGTATCGCGGTTATGCGGTTATGCGGTAAATTGAGTTGAAATGCATTGCAGGCATGGACAAGCCACCAGAAGAAAATGGTTTAAAGTTGTCACATTAAACATTTACTGTTTTCACACATTCAAAAATGTTTGTGTATGCTAGAGAGGAAATGCGTCAAAAGCTTTAGATCGCTGCAGCATCGCAATAGTGTTACGAGATTTAAGCAGGTTGAGAACCAGTCGCGCAATCATGCTTTGCGGAGATGAACTTGCTGTCAATGCATGCCTGAGAACGGAACTTCACTATTTTGTGTCTGCAGACTATGGCATCCCACCACTTCATACACTGGTTTGATCCGACCGATTTTTGTGAACAACCAAATGGTGTAATGTTTAATAAAGGAGATACTTCTTCATTTTTTCAGTTTCCACTGTAACAATGTTACGTAATTAAATCAAACCACTTAGTTTATGTACACCAATCAATGAGAACACAGAGTATGTTTCTATTATCCGAGTTATACATTTTTCTTATACTCCTCCGAAAAAAGTGCCAAACACGTTTTATTTTTTATTTCTGAAGGAATTCTTGACCATATTTATATTGCGCTATGTTTTATCATTTTAGCACCTGAGTTTGAACGTGCTTTTGGTAAAGCAAATTGCAGATCGCTGTCAGAGCGGTTGTTACTTGTTAAGCATTCACAATCAGGAAGCAATTGAGCATCGCAATGTTTACAGTCCATTCATCTAGGTTTAGGTGGGAAGCTCACTTCGCACTGCTGCGCCTGCAGCCATATATTCAGAACAGAAAAAGCATTTCAACATATTAAATTAACACACTTGGGTATGCATTTTGCTTCTGGCAGTTTGCTGTTCAAGGGTAAGTACTCGCTTACATTAAATTTTGTTTCAGAATTCACGGAAGGTATATCTTTGCGGTAGGGTTAGATGTTAAGTGTTTTGCCACAGCCCATCTGTTTACAGTCAACTTCAATTCCGTGTTTGAAGAGATCATCAGGTGAAGTGACGGTGACCCATTTTTCAGATGTCTTGAGATTGTCTTTTATTTTGCCATTTCGAGTGTAGCAAGAGGTAAACGTATCAGAACAGGATTTTTGCATGTACTTCAGTAGCTTGTACCGTAGAGATGTGAGATCTTCACAAAGGAAGACGTGCTGTCTTCCTTCGATATTTTTGAGATCCCGTTTGTTGGCAAGAAACTCGTTTCTTTTTTTTATGACACAAATTTTGCAATGATCGGGCGTGGATTCTCATTGTTTCTTCTTTTTTGTCCTAGTCGATGTACTCTCTGTATTTCATTATCTTCGAGATCTATTTGTAGCTCATCTGTTATTTTGAATAAAACCTTTTCCCCATCATCGTTGTCTTTTTTATTTTCTTCTACTCCATAAATAAGAATGTTTTCTCTTCTGATGTATTGTTCTTGTCTGTCAATTTGAAAGACAAGCAGATTTGTTTTCTGAACCATCTCATCACATAGTTGTTCTTTTTCTTCTTCAAGCTGATTCAACTTATTTTAATGTTCAACCATGTTTCTTTGTATTGTATTCCATTTAGGTTGATTTCAAGATTTTGTGAGATGTTAGATAGCTCGTCCAGTTTTTCATTCTGAATGTTAGTTAACTTGAGCATTGTTTCTTTCAATTCTTTGATTTCTTTCCAGAGTTGATTGAATTTTTCTTTTTTTGAACTTGATTTTGCCCGTGTAGCCTCATTCATTATGCTTGATTTCTTTATATCCAATATCAATAGATCAGCAATCAGCAGCAAGTTGCAAATGTTTTGATACAGTATTAAGTTAGGTTATTACACACACTATTACAACACTATCCCCTGTCTTGTTCATAATTCACAAAAAAAAATACAATCAAACAAATTTCGTTTTCATCATATTCATGTAGACGTCACATTTTACCATTAAAAAGTATATAGCCATATATGGTTGGGTATAAACCTATTCATAGTTTAAGAGACGATCCTTATAATGTTTGCAGAAAGTGACATAGGGCAAGATTTTCAGACTCTGTTCGATTTCTTTCCAGAGCGCAGCTCCTCTATAAGAAATACTTTTTTCCAGAATTTGTACAGGCACTTTGCATAAAATAATTTTGGTTGTCAGCGAATCTAGTTTTGTATGAATGAATATTAGAAATATTTTTGAAGAAATTGTCAAAGATTTTGGGCAGCGCACGATGATGTAGTTTGTGCATAAATTTCGCCAGTTCAAGCTGATATATATCATTTAGTTTTAACACATTAAGATTTTTATATAAAGGAGTAACGTGACAACTGTATTTAGTAAATGTCATTATTCTTCATATATTATTATGCAAAACGTTCAACGGCCGCAGGACGGAATTGTCAGCTGTACCCCATGGCATAACACAGTATTGTAAGTGACAATAGACAAAGCTATAGTATAACAGTATTAGAACGGCAATAGGAACAAATTTTCGAATTTTAAATAATAAATGCGATGCACGCGATAATTTAGTTCTCACCAATTGTACACCAATTGTACCATTGTACATGTACATGAGAAGACCAGTTAAAATTACTGTCAATTACGACACCTAGGTATTTGACACGTGTTTTTTGACTCAACAACGCATTATTTAAACATATTTGAAAAGATAATGGGATAAACTTTTTCTCTGTGTTTCTGAAGGACTTGCTGGTTAACATGTAAGATGTTTTAGAATCATTTATTGATAATTTATTTAAACGCATCCACCTACCTATTTTAAGAAGTTCACTGATAACTGCAAGTTGCAGGTCATTCAAATTTTATCAGATAAACAAAGGTACGTACCATCAGCACAAAGCACAGTGGTGAATGTTGAACAATTTGGCAAGTCATTTATGTACATATTAAAAGTGGCCCTAAAACGGATCCTTGTGGGACTCCACAAGAAATATTTTTTAGACTAGATTTTTTAGACTAGTGTTTCTGTTAATAACATACTTCTTTCTATTTAGAAGATAGTTGGAAAACAACTGCAAAGGGATCCCTCTTATTCCAAAGTAAAACTGCAGTTTTTGGAGTAAAATGTCATGGTTTACAGTATCAAATGCTTTTGATAAATCTAAAAATATCGAACATGTATAAAGCCCATTTTCTCTATTAATTAAAAGGTTGGAGTAAATATTTTCCACTGCAAAGGCAGTTGCAGATTTTGGCTTAAAATAATATTGATAATTGGATAGCAAATTGAATTCCTGTAAATATGCATATACTCTGGTGTGTAGTATTTTTTCTACTATTTTATTAAACTGCAATAGGATAGAGATTGGTCTACAATTATTACAAGTTCTTTGATCAGCTGATTTATAAACAGGTGTAATTTGAGCAATTTTGAAGCAATCTGGATAGCTACCTTCATTTATACATCTATTAAATAAATGTGTAATAATAGGAGCTAACAAAAATAAATGTGTAAAAATAAATGTGTAAAAATAGGAGCTAACTAGTTTGCTCAGTTTGATAAATTTCGTTGGAATATCATGATGTTGTTGAGCTTTGCCTTCTGAGAGATTTTCTATTAAAAACATAACTTCATTCTCAGAAGTTTCATATAGATAAAAAGAAGAACTGCAAGAATGTTGAAACCTTAATCCACCATCCACTGAACTGATTGTTTTGGCTAGTTTAGGTACTATTTTACTGAACTGAGAGTTAGATTCATTAGCAATATCTGAAGGCTCCATAAGTATATCTCCATTGCTGCTTACAGTCTTCTGGGGACATGGTTTTGTTGTACCTTCAAGATTTATAAGTTTTTTTAACATTTTGCCAGAATACTTTAGAATCTTTTGTATTTTTAATAATAGATTTTTCAAAGTAATCTCTTTTGGCATTTTTAATCAACCTGCTAACTTGGTTCCTATACTGTTTATAAATAACAAATTGCCTGTGAGTCTTTTTTATTCCATACTTTGGAATACATTTTGTTTTTTCTTTTGATGAGATTACATATTTGAGGTGTCAGACAAGGTTTACTTAACCATTTTTTTTCTGTCTTGAGATGCAGTGCATAGTGGAGCATGCACTTCAAGAACTGCATGGAAGGCTTGATACAGCTATATAATCTGGGAGTTAATAGAAGTGTGATTGTAAAAATTTAATTTGGAAAGAAGTTGCTCTTCTAAATTTACTATAAAATCTTTTGCTTGGAAAAATTTCTTGTTTCGTATTTTGTAATCTTTATAAGTTTGATTTGGTTTCGCTTTTTTTAGAATCATGAAGATAGGTAGGTGGTCTGGGATATCATATATTGCTATTCCAGGTACAATGTCATGCATATGATCATTTGTATAAAAACGGTCTATAAGTGTAGCTGAGTGGTTGGTTATCCTAGTTGGTTTATCAAGAAGTATTGCACATGATAAGCTTTGTAGCATGTCCACATAATCTGCTACGTTTTTGTCACTAGGGTAGTTAACAAGATTAATATTAAAGTCTTCACATATATAGTTTTAGGAGTAGGGTGTTTAAAATTAGGAGTAAGGTGTTTATAACTACACCAACAGCATACTTCCTTTGGCTTAACTTTAGCTCTACCCATAAGTTTTCACAATCCTCATTTTCAATATTTACACTATCTAAAACAAGAAACTCAGTGTGCTCTTTGACATACAGTCCAATATCTTCTGCATTCTTGTCTGTATCAACATGGACAAAGTTATAACTAGGCAGTCTAGTGTTATACATAAAGTTGGTGTTGCTATTAGTTTTAGTCTCAGTTACAGCAAGAATGTCAGGAAGTGCTTCTAACTGTGTAACAAAACAGTGTTGCCAAGTCCACAATGGCAAAATATGCCAAATTGCATTTCAGAATATGCCAAACAGGACAAAAATATGCCAAATTTTTTTCGCAACAAAAAACACCTGGAAAATTGGCAAAAATCGACGATTCATATAAACACACAGGGTTGCCAGATATTTTTCATAGCTTATGGCCAAAGTTCTCATAAAAAATGACCAAAATAGTTGTTTTTTGAAAAATTTATGGCCAAAATGACCATATGTTTTAACTATGGTAATTAATATATTCGTAGGGGACTCGAAGCGTTTCGAAGGCTTGTAAGTTAATCTATTTTTGTCTATATGGTTGTAAGTTATACTGTTTTTGTCGAAAAACTCTTGTTTGGCCAAAAAAGCAGTCTTGACCCTAATATAGCAATTCTTGCCATGAACTTGAAATTGCGCGTTGCAACTTGTCCTTTACAATAGTATAACTTACAACCATATATTAAACACTACTGCAAGCAAATGCTTCAAATCTGACACACTTGCGTCAAACACTTTGAAATTAAAACTTTTTCAATCCAATGACAACGCTAGAATTCTCTTGATCTTGTGCTCAGGAACACCGGAGAGCAAGGGCATGACGGCGGCATTGCCCCCTTGCCTTTTCAAAAGGGGTGCAACAGGGGAAGGGGTGCCTTTATCATCGCAGGATCATTATCATAGGAAATTTCATGGTTACTCAAGATCGAGTTGAAACAAATTTATTGCAGCTCTTTGTGCACCCAAAAACCTCAGCATGGTTTTCTGGAATTTCTGTTAATGTTTTCGAGGTCTACGTCGTTTCTGAACAGAAACAAGCATATTGCGGAAAATTTTTTTGTTTTTATACAAGTTTTAATTGCCCTCAACTTTTTCACTGCCCCCCCTGCCCTATCGCTGTTCCGGCGTCTCTGCTTGTGCTCTTAATATACGAGCAAGACAATCCATTAAGTTAATGATCACAATCACATATTGAAAACCATCTTTAGGTAAAGTGTATGAACGAAAGGTTAGGAACACTCGAGAGCAATCACTGAGCCCTATGACAGGTCTGATTGAAGCACTTGTACAAAATCTACTGACAATCATAAATAAGTGCTACACAACGCACTTCAAAGCAATACCACGATCAAGCACTGTAGTACAGTGTTACTGTAAAAGTGATGACAAACTTCTAACAGTCAGATCTGACCAACAATGCAAAATGCTTCAACTAGAACATCATCAATCACACAACTGAGTACAGCAGTCTTCATATAAAAATGTAGCTTTACCAATGGTATCCTATCCATATAACTGTCACTGACTAAAAGATTTGTACAAAATCAGCTGGCTGCAAGTGTTAAATCATTACTACACACTTCAAAACAGTACAAGGTCGAAGTACCACGGTGTTTCTGTAATACTGATATGAAGTCCCTCCAAAAAATGCAGAAAAGAAAAAATATTTATTGAAATTTTCATTATAGTGTGAAAACTGAAACAAATGGCCAAGTATGTTTTTTCATGGCCAGCGCATTTCAAAAATGGCCAATCTGGCAGCCCTGTAAACACAGTTTAAGGCTGTCTATCGAAAAGAATCCTTTCCCAGCAAAGAATCAGACACTAAGATGTTACAGAGTAAATATTTCACCTACTAAGGTGGCATCATCAGCTCTGCGAAATGCATGAAGTATAAAATACAATTAAATAAATCCCACAAACAGTAAAGCTACCAATTGAGAGAATATAATTGAAAAATTAGAACCACAGCTGCCCACTATACATAGAGAAGGAAAGGGCCACAGTAGGAACTACTAAGCAATTTTAGGGCTGGGTTGATGTTGCTGTCATGTCTTTACTAATAGAGCGATACTTTACGTTCATGTCACGAATACTGACTGGTAAGTGGTAGCCATTACATGCAGTTCTTGTGAGAAAGCGAGGTTTCACTGTATACATGTATACTAGTGTATACACGAGTTCAAATTCAGCAGTCGCTAACAAGACAGGGACTTGCAACATGGCCACATCAGAATTAGACAGGAGGATATTCACATTAGACATACAAGAATGCTAGAATAACACCTTAAGTGTACACATGGAAAATGAAAGCACTACTAGGTATCTATTTATTTATTTGTTTATTTACTTCAGATTCATGGTCTACAGTATATGACAAGGGCATCAAATAACAAAAAATTGTTAGTCATAATGCATTAATTGCAGAGTAGGTTTTAGTTGATAAACACCGTCAACAAGGTTTCAAATTTTCTTTCGAGACATTTAGTTTTAAGGCTGATGACCGTTTGTTTTCACTAAATTTTGAGCAAGATTTGGCGGTTGGCATTTTGCACACATCTTTGACATGCAGGGAGGTGATAGAAGAATCACAAGAAAATGTAGAAATCCTGAGGCGGCACGAAGCACACAGGTTTTCGTTCCCACGCAAAAGCAACACTGTTGAGACGCATACACCAAAACAACGCACCAACAACTACTTCAGTTGGTCACCGTCATACAGGAACGTTGAATACTTATGGAAAAATGAATATTTGTGAAAAGCATCAGACATTTGGAGCGATCGGATAAAAAAATTAGATGAAGTTGTACATTGTTTGACAAAACCACACACATTGTTTCTAAACAAGGCATCAAAGTCCTGACATAAGGTTAACTTGGTGTGGGCGAGAACAATTACATTTCTGGGTACGTATTGCATAATTCGGTAGACATTGTTGTAGGCAATTCGTAACCGTTTCAAACTAGTATGTGTATATTTGCTCCACAATTGGCCAGCATATACAGTATTGGCAAGGAATATAATGTTTTTTTACTGCAGGTGAGCACTGAAAAAAGGTGCATCTGAGCTTGTTTCCTGCACAGTACAGCAATTTCACTTGTGCTATATCTAATTTGGATATCATCAGCATCCTTCAACGAGGCATTTGGCAATACGCCAAGATATGTGACTTCGTCAGAAAATTGTATAGGCTACGTACACAATTCAGAAAAACATTCGATGGTTGGAGCAGGTTGTTCATACCTTTTGGGACAAAAAGTACACCAACCGTTTTGTTGCAATTAAAGACGATTTCGTGTTCAGCAGCATAATCACCACAAATATTCAGAAGACGCTGGAGTCCACTAATGCTAGGTTAGATGTTGCAAAGAGGCACAAAATCTGGCAACAAAAATGCATCCATGACATTTTGCAATATTATATAGTATTATACTGTAGTACCTTGCAACTGTTTCTTCAACGTTTGCTTTTGTATGTACCAACAATGAAATTTTCCAACATTTTTGATCATTACCAAGTCTTCACCATAGTAAAGATTTGTTTCACTAAGTTGCGTCTAACTCGCAAAATGGCATTTAAACATTGAAAGTTCAACTTGTTTCGAAGTTTTAGGTTGCCACATGCAGTATTTTAAACATCCTCGGAAACACGATTTTTTATGAAAATAACGCACAGAGGACCGAGGAGTTTGAAAGAATGTTTCAACTCACAAAAGTGTTGGAAATTTCGGAAAGATTTAGTTCAACATTTTGCACATGTCAAAAATAATTGGTTGCTCAAAAATATTCCAAAATATGCCAAATCTGATAAATATGCCAAACCAAAAATATTTATGCCAACCACCTCCGAAATATGCCAAATTTCAAAAATTTGGCATAAAACATGCCAGTTGGTAACACTGTAACAAAATCCTCTAATTTGAAAAGGTTTTTGCTTAAACGTCTAACATTTACATGAACAACGGTAAAACCATCAGTACCATATTTTTTGAAAGTCTCACATATCTCAGCTAAATCATAATATTTGGATGTACCCCAGAGATTCACTTCATTGTCTAGGGCAGTGGTCTTCAACTTGGGCGAAATCGCCCCCAGGGGGCGATTTCATGCGTTGCGGGGGTGATTTTGTGATTTACGAGATTTAGGGGCGATTTCTGCTTCCAGGTTGAAACATATTCAAATGTTGAATTGATTCCAAAAAATATATATTTGTTACTTTGGAATCAAAACATTTGATGCACGTTCGAATCCATGGTTCGCAACAAAGGTTATAAAACACATATCGGACTGGTCACGCACAGGGGCGTAACGAGGGGGGCAAGGGCCGCAATTCCCTGGACGCCGAATCACTATGGGGCGCCGAAAAGTCCCAAAAATGTCGCAAGTACTTTCTTCAATGCAGTGAATTTACTTCCGAAAGATCTCAGGTTCAAACATGGGGGCGACAAACTTGCTTCTTGCCTCGGGCGCCATCTAACCTCGTTACGCCCCTGGTCACGCATCAATCAAACTACTCTAACATGGTTCTGTGAACCGCTTCACTGCACCAACTATCCAAGACCACTGAGATTGTGACTGGTTGGGAGTCAAGCATTGCGGTTCTCATGAAGATTATCGGGCAACCGCTCTTTTGACCTAAAACGTGAAATTTTGACTTTAAAATATACAAATTTTAACTTTATTTTGACTTATCAACTTCCTGCGTTTGAAACTGCAAAATAATTCAGCCTTTGGTGTTGACGTTAACTCAGAAGCAAATTCATTCCGTATGCTTCAAACTTTTAAAGAATTTGGCTATTTAACCTTAGCCATGATATATTTGGTAAGTAAATTAAAAGCTACAGTAGAGTCAAGCCTGAGAACATCATAAAGGTAAAGCACTATATGCATAATGGACAAAGCATTTACCAAACTAAGTAAGTGTTGTGCTGTAAGACCACGTTTCTTGTCTTCCCACGCCTAGCCTACTTAATATGCAATCTTCTAGTAATGGGTAAAACAGTATTACTACGTCATCGCCTCGACTTTCGCGGCGATAGCGAATTTCAAGTTGCCGTCAAGTTTGGCGCAGTTAATTTTCGCAGTGAAATGTGTTATTATTAGCAAAATTGCTTTGAAACAAGTCTTCATGGTCTTCGGTAAAGCATTGCCAAACCATTGTTTCGCAAGAAAAAAATATGGCAGTCGATTATTATGTGTTTATAATGTTGCAGCCTATCCGGTGGCGTTGCGTTGATTGTGGGATTCACCACGAACGGGATGTGCGCGAAGAACAACAATATGTATGCGTTGCGCGAACAAGCAATAAAAGAGAGTTTGCGACGCATGGTCTCTATTGTTGCTTGCTACCGCGGTGCGAAGCTTTGCGCACATGCCGCTCGGGATTTCCGATCGCAACAATAAGCTTTAGTTAGTACCTTGAGTAAAACAACGTAGACCTACTGAAAGGTGTTCTGTTGTGAAAAAACTGGAAATATGACTGTTGCAACACAATTTACGTAGAAATTAACGGTCAGTAAAACTAAGAACAGCTAGCTGTAAGTTGTAAAACGTGCTTATCGTGTTTTTCAGTCACATCGAGTGTTTTGGCGTCTGTGGACATAGCTGTACTGTGTTCATCTGACTTATGACCAGGAGTGTAGTGGGGCGGGAACGCGTGGGAACGGCGTTCCTACACCTTTTTCACGTTTTGGTTTTAAGATTAATTCGAAGCTGTTTCAAAATGGCTAGTTTTTTGAGTGCGTAACTTCCCACAACTTTTTTGTTAGCGCTACATCCCTGCTTATGACAAAGTGTAACAGAACAGTAGCCTAGGAAAGGAGTTACTTGGACCGGCAAGTAAGCCCACCCAATCTTGGCGAAACTAAAGACTCCAAAAAATCTTTTTCGCCACCTGTTGTTTGAGGCTTGCCATGAAGTCATTCTGTTGTGGAGATCACGCCGAACATTACACTGAGTAGAAAGTTACTGGGTGAAATAGCGTTTTGCCAGCTAACTAGCATCAGCGAATGCGAGGGAAAAGTGAAACTAATATTATTAAGGTTTCCCACGACGTATTTTCCTGAGCAGGTTTTCTGCCAAGTACTGTACACGTGTAATAAATACCACAATCGCCTTGACATGAACAAGATCGGGAAAACTACGTTTAAACTGACTAACTTGCAACCTGCTTTGAAAAAGCTTGCAGATAGACAACATTGCAAGGTTCGCATTAGATGGAATGAGCTGTTTTTTTGAAATTAATAACATTTATTCTACAAATGCATTTGCATGCGTTTTGTTTTGTGCTAACTAGATTGCTCGTTTATATTTCAATTGCTCTGAATTATTTTCAAAACAAAATACTGTTTTCAGAAAAATTACAAGATTGGGGCGATTTTCAAGCAAAGTGCGTGCAGGGGGAGATTTTACAAAAAAGGTTGAAGACCATTGGTCTAGGGTGTTCTCATTTTGAACCTCTACTTGCAAATGTCTACACAGGGAAGATATTGAATTTTTTAGGTTCTTTCTCTGTTCTGGGGACTCAAAATACCTCACGATCAAGAGCGATCTTAGATAGTTCTGATAGTGTCCACCGAGATGGGGTCAGGCGAGGTCGGGGATGTAGTCACTACACCTGGTCCTTGGACGACCGCTGGGTGGCTTCACGGTGGGTATAACCAGCAGGACTTGCCTCGCCAATCTTTCGTGGAACATTCTGGACACATGGCCGAACCAACGTAGCTACTGCTTAAAAGCTTTGCTGAAAAAAAAACGTTTCAGTCGCGGCGTTTTAGCTAACACTGCCAGGTTCTTGCGCTTTTTCTTCTTAGAAGCTTTGCTATTTTTAGCTGCTGATGGCAGTACAGATTTCGGCATTGCGCTAGCTAAACACTGCAATCTCGCTTTCTGCTCTTTCGTTCTACAAATCGACTGATCAGAAACCTTTTCCGACGGACCACGCAATAGCATGTGGTGTAAATGGCTTGACTTGCTTCATATGTTGATGATGTAACGCAAGAATAGTAGCCATCGGAAGAAAACTGGGTTTCCACCATGCGTTACCCATGACGAAACAAAGGGCGCAGTTCGGCTGCCGCTACTCCAGACCGCACAAAAAGTTACGAAATTATTGATAATGATACTATACAGCAACCACAGCAGAACTAGCTTTGCTGCATAAGCAAGAAAATAGCATCGTTTTCGCGACGTTTGTGCAGTAGGCATGATGCAGGAGTAGATAAACCCATGTCAAAAGAACGATTATTAGGAAAAGTTACAAGCAAAATTCAAATCTATTTGCATTGAACAAAACCGAATTTATTTACATTCAGTAGTGATTACTAAAACTGGCAGAAAGTCAAACTCGCAGAAAAAATTATTAATGATACTCGACGCAACATCGGAATATAGAGTTGTATTCTTGTATCTCTTTTGAATCACGACATTTTTTCACGGGAGTATTAAAACAAATAGATGTCATCACAGGGGGCCCCTTTGGAGCGGAGGACCCGGGGCAATGCCCTAGTTGCCCCCGCCTTAATCCGGCCCTGAACCTGTAGCAATCCACTCACAAAGCTACTTGCACTCTTGTGGATGTGTCCGCACTCAAAGTTTTTCATGGGGGCATACCTTGTAAAATGAAAGTTTCCTCTATCTTAACTGTTTGACAGCTTGAGTTATATGCAAATCAAAATTTTTTAAAAAACAACATTTGACAAAATTTACAACTTTTTCGAAAAACTACTCATTCAAGGGTTTGCTTTACCAACAAACACACTATAACAGCAAAACAAGATCAAAAAGATTTCAAAAACTGCTCTAAAACAGGAACGGCGGCCCGGTGCCGGTCCGTGAAGAAATTGTTACCGGGCCGTGCGGAATCAAGGCGAAATTGTCCAAAAGTGAATGAAATGGCTGACATAAGGAACACACTGCGTGTGCCACTGACTACCATAATCGCTACAGGTCGGAGCATCTTATTGCGGCAAAGCAAGCCCAGATCTCTGACTGAAGCAACGCCATACTGACTTACTGTACGAGTTGTAACAAATTTGAACGTGCCAAACATTCATTGTTTTACTGAGAGGAGGGCCGGTCCGCGTAATAATGCAACCGGTCCACAACACAAAAAAGTTTGTCAACCGCTGCTCTGAAAGGAGAGGCAGCGATGGCTTGCTATTATTTTTCTTCGGAATCAGTAGCTCTGATCTTACGTTCATCAAATAGCACCGCTATTTCTAAAGTACTGGTTGTCTACCTCTGTAATATCCAGCATTGATGTTAGGTTCGATTTGTGAAAATTTCTCCATTGGTGATAAGTCGCGTATTCGGGTCTCTCGCTTGCTTCGCTGACTCATTATTGCAAGCAGCGAAGCTGGCTCGGCTAACGTCTTGCGTATGATCTAACGCTTGCCAGGCCGTAGACGCCATCGTCTTTTGCGTACTAACACGTGAGCAATCATAAATAACACAGCAGCTGTGTCGCGCATTCCCCGGAGAGTTATTCGCAGCCTTGAGCTCCCCTCCAATCGTTGAAAACCCACTCAACAAACAACGATTTGTGCTTTTCTTGGTTGATTGTGCGAAGACACAGCAATGCAAACGCTTCGACGAATACATTAAAGTACCAGCGTTTATCATATAATTATTCGCAAAATGACATCACTGAATTGTTCGTAGCGTCCATCGTCACAAGTGCGTTTCATACTTGACCGGCAGGAGAGTTGCTTTGTTCAAAAGCATCAGACTTTTTTGCAAACTTCTGTGTCGCCATTGATCATCGCCACGAATTCTGTAAAAAGAAACAAGAATATAATTTTCCACCTTCTGCAACCAAGAAGTCGTACTTTCTTCGTAGTAAAGTTTTGGCATTTCGTCAATCAGTGGAATGAAAGCAAATGTATTTGTTGAGAAGGTAAATGTCGATAATCTGCAAAACATTGTATTTTTCTAGTTCGCTCTTGATTTACCAAATATTGTCGCCATGCCGATTTTCTCCCACCGCACTGATAACGTGGATCAAGGTTCTCTGTCTAACGCAGTGGTTCTTAAACTGGGGGGCGCGCCCCCCAAGGGGGGCGTATGAGGTTTATAAGGGGGGCGCGAAAAAGGTGAAAATCTCCACGAAGTTGATCTTAACAAGCTTTTACAACCACCCTTCTGGACAGTCAATTACGTTTGATTGACGAAAATGCGAAACCATGTATGAGTGGTTTGATTCGCCATAATGTCTTTATTTTCACCAAAATGTTAGGTCTGCTGCAGTTGAATCACAATCAAAGTTCAGACCGGTCAAAATCACCTC
>Ga0210059_1009215_pt1 | contig 15452 bp, 15 predicted proteins | sample Ectturendosymbi2_FD_188042 | JGI IMG/M metagenome (GOLD analysis project Ga0210059, IMG submission 188042) | Ecteinascidia turbinata endosymbiont from Florida, USA - Sample 2 (SPAdes) (version 2) | ecosystem: Host-associated > Tunicates > Ascidians > Unclassified | place: Key West, Florida... | reverse complement strand
GTGGCCCTCTGACGAGAAAATTTGGAGGCCCTGTTCTAAACCAAACGATGACACTGAAAAGGCTTGGTGATGGTTGCTGTTCGTACGTGCATAGTCGTTGCTTGTAGTTCGATTGATTGTTGCAGTTGCCCGGAGCCATCTTGCTTATCGGTAGAGCGCCTTTCTTTTGTTGATGCGTGAGTAATTACTGCGCTCTGACCGAAGTGTTCTTGCTGCCTCGTATTCAGTTATGTTCCTTGCGTCGTTTGGACTGGCTGCTTCTGCCGTACGACTATCGTCATGACTATTTTCTTGTTTCTAGTATGTTGAAACTCAGTTCTTTAAAGCCTAGTAAATATACTCACTGGATATTTGCAATGTTAGGCCATTTTGTCACAGGCTTAAAATGCGTTCGAAAAATTATATAAACACTTTGATTGTTTGTTGCAAAATTAGATAGATCAAGCTGCGAAATATCAGAATATAGCTTAAGTCATTTCTTTGGTTTGAGATATTGCTGCAAGCCATACTGTGCGCATTTGTTTTCTGTGAGTATTCCAGTAGGGATACAGGAGTTAGACATCTGCTAGCTCTTTTAATAATGAAACATGACACTCTAAAATTCGCAAATCCCGAGAACATTCCCTTGCTATAGGCTTAATAAATGAAAGGGGGAATTGCGACAAATGTTTCTGCTGTTAGCAAGTGCAACATCTGACCGTATATTTTTTGTACAAACGTGCCCTAAACATTCGGGTTGAAGTCACTACGAAGAAATTCAGGTTCACTTAAACTGGCACTCAAGGCCCAAGCGATCCCCTGAAAGGAACGTCCAAGCTCACAATTCATTAGCAATGTATATGGAACTTAACAGGAAGATGCACAGTCCGCAGCATTGATCGTTTTTATTTATCTTCTCGCAAAAACCGTACGGCGAATTATCTAGTGTCATTGCTTCTTTAATATGCCCAGATTCACCAAAAAACATTGTCGGTGTGGTAGATTCGGAAGGTGGAAGGTGGAAGGTGGAGGAATGTTGTCTGCTATCTTTTGATTGAGATGGGACGGCGTTTTGCACTTATTCTTTGTCTAATTAAATCAGAGATACTTTTTTCCTCAGAAAAATTCTCATTCATTCAACGAGGCGATGGCATGTCTTTTCCTTATGTAAAGCGTTCCCCAAATTTGTTTTCGGCTCTGCACCACTGTCTATAGGTTCATCGGCTTTCAAATGCAATCTTATGCTACTGCGAAAACTCCATCATTGCGTTCCGCTTTTTTTGTGAAAAAAGACAACATCTTTGGCAACAACCTTTTCCTGACAGTTACGAAATTCTACAAACTTGATGATGTATCGTAGCCGAAAACTTTTTTTCGTTTCGAAACTTTCTCGTTTCAGAAAAGATATTTTTCCGATTATCATTCTAGTCGAGCTTTATGTGGCCGTTCAAACTGATCTCAGCTTTGGTTTTAATTAAACCTCAAATTTGTCCGTTCTCACTCAACATCTTAGTGATGGGCAAATTTTGGCCTGCGGGGCGCATTTTCCTGGCGAAGCTAAACGCGATGTTTTCCTGCAAATGGCCCTCAAAACCAAAATCAGCGGCACTTTATGCCGGAAAACACCTCATGCATTTAAAAGGAAACAAATTGAAATTAACAACATCTAGCTGAACAGCGTGCAGGCCACAAAAGTTATTTCGCGAAATATGAGATTACATTTCACTGCATTATCTGCTTTTCTTGGACTCACGCACGACCAACGATCGACTGAGGGAAACTTTTTTTGCTATAACTCTCTGAAACTGTCAGCACAGCCCTGAAATAACGAGAGCTGTCAGAGCGGATTGTTCATCGCCTGGCTTTGTGATGTTTCAACATGTCACAATTATCGAATTATCCAATCCGTCTTGTTTCCAGGTGTGGGACACACAAGTGCGCTTTTCGGTTGGTGTGAACATTTATGGACATGAGGGAAACGCAGAAGATTGCCTGGTTAATTTTGCAATCACAAGAAATCAACAGTGTCTGATTTACTAAAAACTGTGCTGAGAGAACTACCATAGGTTGCAGTTCAATAACCCACAGCTTTACGCTTTGACACGGTTTTTAATGATCAACCTAGAAGCCCTTTACAAATAACTGGGGACAATTCCAACACATTCCTGAGATAAGCCTGACGCGCACAGTACCAGTGCATTCAACGTTCAAATCACATCGGTTTGAAGGCCAAATTAGGACAATTGAAGCTCTGCGCGTGTGGAATTGTGAGGTTTCATCTTCATCATTGAGATAATCAGTGGAACTGAACAAGCTTTTGTAAAACGGAGCCCCTGGCCACTGGGCCTTGTGCATTTATACCAGAGCACTTATCGTTTGTCTTTTACCAGGGGTAAAATGTTTATAATATCTATGCGCGTGGTTTAAACATATTGCTCGTGTCTTTCAGCTGGACGTCTGATTTACTCCTCTGTTTTAACGCGCAGTCTGATATTTTGCAGTTATGAACTGCTGTGTCGAAGCGTTGAGTTTATTTTCCTCCGATCAACGTGGAGCGATGTTAGTTTACATTCAGTTGAATGACACCTAAAATAAGGGAAGTGCGTGTAGAATAATATGCCTATTATGTCAACATACTTCACCAAAACGTTGGTTTGGAAACATGAATATGACGTCAAATTGTGACGTCACAAAGAGCGCACACCCAATACAAATGACCACCATATGCCACTGAATGATTGCCCCATGAAACTTTCTGGGTACGCCACTGATCTCAGTTAATATTGCCTTCCATTCTTGATGGCGGATGAACAGAAATGTACTAGGAGCTTGAAATGATGCGTATCGAATATCAGCGCGATGACAGCTCTATGATAAGCAGATGCAATATCACATGGGTTATTGGAATATGTTAGTAAACGAAGCACTCAAAGGATTATTTCCTTCAAAATGTTTTTTCAGCAATCTCTATCACTATTTGTTAGGACTCTCAACTTTCTGGCGGTGGAACTCCAAACTTTTCCATACTTCTGCTCTGCAGTTTCCGTATCTAATGCTGAAAAACATGACTTGTGAAGTTTTCAAACTGTGTGTTTTTACACCGTGATGATGTCAGCATAAATTCAAAGCCTGCTTTCTGTGTCTGCATATACTTTTTTTGCTTGCATGCAACGAAATACATGCGCAGTGCACCACTAGGAGCTTAGGCAACGTACAAAGAGCAGGTAACCAATCATCATCATGTGTATTATTTCCGAGAATGAATTTATTTCACTTCAAAGTAAGACACATGTTCAGGACAAGCACACCATTGGCACCGCAATCGATCGAGAACACTCAGCCCTTCTGATCATAGTTTGCGTTGATAATCGCAAGGCCGTTGTATGCGTGGCAACAGGAACACCAATTCATACACCATGTGCAACAACTTCTTTTGACGCGAAATGCTTGGCTCTGGATGATGATGGCCGATAGTACGAGCAAAATGATGCCCAACTTGATCAGATCACGACAAGCCTGAAAAAAAAGCACAGAGGATAACTTCTGATGTGCTGTCGACCCAAACCCAACATCCACATTTTTGACGTCAATAACTTGCGGAAGAAACGAAAAATGTTTCACAGGAAGTGGTTTTTAGGTTTTTGAATATGTTTTGTTAACGTGAAAAAACAGTTGGAATTTATTAAAATCGACCAATTTTTAAGCAAACATAATTTTCACTGCTCTGGATTGATTATGCATATTTTCTTTCTCACAGATAACAACCAAGTGATCTCAACAGATTCTGAACAGTTTTATTCTAAAATTTAGTCGAAAATCGACTTTATAAGTACACTGGCATAAAACAACAAAACGTTCCCATCGCTTCAGAAATCCGGATACAAAACCTTTGCCAACGAAATAACGCGAAGGTGACAAGTGATAACAAAATCCTTTTGTGTCTAGACCTTTATGAGTTAAAGGTCGTTCGGTTGCCAAAATGTTTTTGTTTAGTCTATTGCAGATGTGAAATAAAAAAAGAATCAAAATTTTCTTTCCTTGAAGTTGGATATGTCGAAAATGAAAAAAGAGCGCCGTATTTCATTTCATTATCAAAAATCGAAATTAATAATCGAACCGTTTTCCGGTTGAAATGTCAAAAATATCATGTCGGTTTTCTCCCTCACAACCAGATTTAGTGAATGGCTGAACCAATTTCATCTCTTTCTACTAAATGCATGCAATTTTGTCTCAAAAGCGTTCAACAAAGAAATGGAAAAGTCGATCAAAGCACTTTTTAGTGATACGTCTGCAAGCAGCAACCTAATGTACAGTACACTGCGGCATTCAAATATTATTGCAAGGTCATTCATAGTTGAACTAGGCCTCGAAAACAATAAGACACAATCATAAAATTTGCATGAAGATGCAACAGCTCTGAAACAAACTAAATTGATTTCAGTGACAAACGGTGTTTTGTTATAGCGATTGGATTTTGCTGTTGAAGAGAAACCAACTGCCAATTTTGAAGTAGATGTATACAGAATTTCAGCCTTCCTCTAGGTATTTGTCTGATGGAGGGTTAAATATTGCCAAGCCGTAATATCGTTCAAACTTAAATTTGATGAAGTTATTGATGTATCGCCAATATGTCAAATTAAGTCAAACGTGTGATTGTGGATGTATCTTTTCATGGGTGGCGAAACAAGGCGGTCGGGGTTCCGTACACAAATAAGTTTAAAAAATTTAAATCAAGCAAATAAGAAATTGACAAAACACAATTTTTTTGTTTTCAGATCACTCCATTAGTTTTTGTTAACAAGTAGTAAAACTGGTAGATGCATACGTACCTTCATGTTGTTTTCTTGATGACTGGTTTCGACAGGAACTTTAGCTTCGCAGCAAGATTGTTTCGCATTGATAGCACGTGACGCATTTGAAGCAGTAATTGCACAAGTGAAGTCAATGTTACAAAGTTTCCGCTTCAACATGACAACGATAACTTTTTTTCTGCAGGTTTCGTTGCGTGAAGTGTCCACAAGCTGTTAACTTATCCCCGAAAAAGCATGAAAACAGCGACATCTTGTTTTGCTCGATATTTACCATGTGAATCAAATGCTGAGAAGAAATGAAAGTGTCACGGAAAGTCCATAAAGCTCTGCCAAATCTATTTTTAGCGAAATCGTTGCACATTCCTTGCAAAAATTCGCCATACTGTTGGGAAGCAGTGTAGCACAGATGCGCTTTGCAACGATCGCCTAATTAAGTCATTCTCAGGACGATGACGAGGAACCATGTCAAAAGGTGCAGCCTTCTTGAATTCCACATTTCAATGAAACGGTGGATACATTGCTCAGTGGCAATTTATTTTTTATTGCAATACCGATCCCCATCAGGTTTGGATCCAGTCACTTTTATTTCAGTATTTTGTTGGGCAAGTTATGTTGATCTTGGGAAGTTGTCTTTCAGTGTGGATAGAATATTACGTTTCAAGATGTGAGCACCATCATGATCCTGTTTGTATTTATTTTCTGGAGCTCTGCAAAGAAAACTGAAAGCTTCTTTGCTTCTCAGATATTGAAAACGGAAGTCGTCGCGATCATTTGCTATTCTGCGTCTTCAAAATTGAAGATATCTGGCCCAAAAAAATTGAGAGAAGCAAATGCATATTTTGCAGGTGATTTTTATGTGCTTTGGGGTAAATCTGCTGCTTATTCTGGATTGTTTGAAACAGATCGTCCGAAACCAGGGATTTCCAAACTAGGGCCCGCGGGGAAGATTTGGCCCGCGAAGCCATTTCATCGGGCCCGCGAAGAGATTTTGTCAGTAAACAAAATTTTATATTTTTATGAAAAATTTGTTAATATTGTAGAATGTAACGTCCCGCAACAATCACATTACCTAAGATGTCCAGCCCTCGAACTGTTGTGTAATAGTTTATGTGGCCCTCTGACGAGAAAACTTGGAGACCCTGTTCTAAACCAAGCGATGACACTGAAAAGGCTTGGTGATGGTTGCTGTTCGTACGTGCATAGTCGTTGCTTGTAGTTCGATTGATTGTTGCAGTTGCCCGGAGCCATCTTGCTTATCGGTAGAGCGCCTTTCATTTGTTGATGCGTGAGTAATTACTGCGCTCTGACCGAAGTGTTCTTGCTGCCTCATATTCCGTTATGTTCCTTGCGTCGTTTGGACTGGCTGCTTCTGCCGTACGACTATCGTCATGACTATTTTCTTGTTTCTAGTATGTTGAAACTCAGTTCTTTAAACCCTAGCAAATATACTCACTGGATATTTGCAATGTTAGGCCGTTTTGTCACAGGCTTAAAATGCGTTCGAAAAATTATATAATCAGTTTGATTTGCTTGTTGCAAAATTAGATAACTAAAGCTGCGAAATATCAGAACATAGCAGTAGAGAGATTTTGTTCCTTTTGCCCCACTTTGCCAGACCTCCCCTGTCACCCTGCTGCCTCCCCTGTCACTCTGCCGCTACCCCTGTCACCCTGCCGCCACCCCCGTCGCCTCCCCTTTCACCCTGTCTGTCGGTTCCCTTGTCGGCCTGTCCTGTATCCATGAGCTAGAGTTTGTATTTTGCCGTCAGATCTATTTTGTGCGTTCGCGAACGCTGATCATGAAGCGCCTTGTTGCGTTTGAGTGACTTTCCTATTCTCTGCGAGAGAAGAGCCGGGCGCGAGTGTATTTCATTATCAAAGCATGACCTTCAACCCAACGTTTTTGCACATTCAATTGCAGCCAGGCTAAGCATCACGCCGCCTCACGAACAGTTGTTTGCGCTCAACCAGCTTTCGGTTTTCAGCTTTGATGTAAACACTTCAGTTTCAAAATTGCCTTTGACTCGTAGTAACTCCGGAAGGAAGAGTAAAACACGACAGCCATCATTTAGTTCAAACAACCAGGACAGTAGAAGAACCCCAGAACTTGACGACTCATTAATTTTGGGTTCAGAAGATAGTCAAGATTTTTCAGAAGACCCCTACTTCGAATGGAGTGTGAAGGATATTAGATCTATGGAGGCACATCAGAATTTTCATCAGGATTACTATGATTACATTGAAAAACTGAAGAAATATCATTTCAAAGACTTAGGCAAACCACCAAAGCGACAAAAGTGTCAGTTGTCAACACCAAAAACAAGACTAAACAAATGTCAGAACTTACAGGTGAAAAGCTGATTCTGTTTTTGAAAGAAAACCTAGTTGAAGACAACCTCCTCATTACCCCAGCAGATGAGAATTTCTCAACAACTAATTTGGGGGACGCACGGGTATTTCTGAAGCAAGCATATCAATCGATGCAAGTCAGCAGGGCAAAACTTCTTTCAGCAACTCTCAATGTTGACTTGTGGTTGAATAAAGGTTATGCTGTGTTTGAAATTGAGAAGATTTGCAACCCAGACAACTCTTTGACTTGGAGTTCGTGGGTAAAAGAAAGCAAGTCTTATGTTGCAAAATACAGGAAAGTTGCTTGGATGTTGGAGTCTTACAAGAAATTTGGAAATCTTGCTCTATCGTTTGACAGCATACATGTGAATCGTGAAAACATCAAAGAAATGTTGCAAAATCAAAACATTGCAGCTCAATGGAAATGAAGCACATGCGCCATACACTAACTTATGAACCATACACAATGACTTGTATTTTTTTCCCATATTTAGTGGCTAGCAACAGATTTTAGTTGTTGCATGAATTTGTGTGCATGTTTTGCTTGTATATTTGCATTGCATGTGTGAATATACATGGGGTGGGAAGCTGTTTACGTTCTCGTCGTCCACCCCGAGCGGTTTCTTAAGCTGGCTAAACAACTGCAATACCACAATACCTTAAACTGTTCAAGGCAGTTGAATTCGACTATTCCAAATCAGACTACCCCATACCACACAATTCTCCAAACCAGGCATTCAATGAGACGTCGAATTCGACTGTTCCAAATCAGACTATCCCATACCACACAATTCTCCAAACCAGGCATTCAATGAGACGTCGAATTCGACTGTTCCAAATCAGACTACCCCATTCCACACAATTCTCCAAATCGCTGTCAGCCGAGGCATGAGGTCTCTATCCTTCACAAGGTCAGCTATGTCCAATAATGTGTATTTCATGTCTTGAACGTTTTTTGAAAAAAGTAAAACTTTTAAGCTGTGACAAAGCACTTTCATCAAAATATGTCTATAGCCTTGAAGACTATAAACATAATCTGATTTCAATCATTTTCACAAAAGAATTGACAATTTTTGAAAAACGAGTATATTATTTTTTAAACTTAATATTCAACATTCATTTTCTGCCCATCACTCTGGAAAATGAGCTTTTTATCACTGATGACAACGGCGAAAGCTTCTGTGTTTGCTGCTATGTTTGCTGAAAACTGGGCCTTTATCTGAATGTCAATCGTCGAGATTTTCAGTTTTTCACTTTGCTTTGAAACGTCAAAGACAGACATTGGGAACACTTTCTTGCAATCTGCTGGGGTTATATTTGGAGAAGAAATCAACTCTTCAACAATGTAACACTTTGTTCGGAATGCTGCGGCATCTCCATAAACCCTTGAAAATTTTTGCTGAGTAAAGTTCGTGTCATCAAAACCAATATCAGGGTATCGACTACCATTCAGCATCACAAACATGTTGGTGAGATTACAGTGATTGAACATTGATGGTTTGTGTTGCTGGTCTCCAGATTTATCTGTCTGAAACACCACGATTATCCAGCGAGACTTCTGGGATGATTTCACCGACAATCACCAGGTGAAATTTCTCGTTTGTGGGACTGGGATCGAGTCGCATTGAACCATTCGGTAACCGACTGGGATACTTGATTTCGATTCAGTTGTTTTGCATAGTGCAAGTTTTTCTTGATCAATTGGAAGCACATGAGGCATATACCAAGAAAGCTTTGTCAAAACAACCTTTCCAGCATCGGCCGCAATTTTTCTGAAAATCGTGTCATTATCATCTTTCCTCACAAGAGTGAGTTGATGTTTAAAACCGTAAACGACTTTCTCATAGTCATCACAGAACCCAAAGATGTGTTTCAGTGGAACGCTGAATGAAAATGTGCCTTTTGGGTCTGGCTTTTGACTTATATATCCCTGACGAGTTGCAAATCCGATGTTATTTTGAAGATGTGCTGTTGTGTGTGAATCTTTCATCCACAATTGGTTCAGGCCTGTGCTTTTTTGAAAATCATCTAGAAATTCCAATAACCCAAGCATCTTTGTTGTTTGTCCAGGGTGAAACAGACTTTCAATCTCTTGTCCTGAAAGTTGGGATTTTATGTTGCTGAAAAGATGCATCATGGCATTCTTTGTTAACGTGATGACGTCAGCATCAGCGTATACAGCGTCGTCAGCGTTTTTCACCAACTTGCTGTCGAAAACCAGATAACTTTCACTCGGGTGTGTGAACAAGTCCTGCGTTTCAATAGTTAACCTAATTTCGTCGGGGGTGTTGAGGTTTGTGGCAGTGATTGGATCGTAACTGTGATATTCGTATCATTCGATCGATTCATCAATTTCAGGTTTTTCAGTAATGTTAAGAATGTCCATTTTTTATAGACGTTTTTCTTGTTTTCACTTTAAATCAGGTATTGCCCTGTTGAAATATTTGAGTTCATCGATATTGTTTTTGAGGGCTTCAAGCTTTTCAAAAAAAAACTTGATATGTTCATTTATTCAACCGCCTGACAAAGTCTTGAATCTTGATCGCGCGCTGCCCCGACCCTGCTATCAAGTTGTTCGAATTCGGTGTTGTCACCTGCGGCAATGCCTTCTGTGGTGTCACCCCTTGAGGTGCAAGCGGAGGTGTTGAAGACACAAGTTTTGATGAAATTTGTTGTGATTTGGGGGTCCACTTTGAACTCGCAAAATCAATAGCTTTTCGTCCGGCCTTTTGCCCAGCACTTCGAGCTATGTTCAAAGCTGTGTCAACAACTTGCTTTTTACTGATGAATCCTGACAAAAAGTCTTTGAGCTTTGAAAAATCCCAGAGCCACCGGCTTGATACTTTCTTTGATATCCACGTTTAATAACTATCATTTATTTAATGCTAGCATTAAGTTTTTATAAGCATCATGAGACAAAATTTTTTGCCTCAACAGTTCATCACAAATGCTGACGATTTCGATTCGAAGACCAGTGTTTCCTGCCTGTTTCGACGCCATCAACAATTCCAACCGTTCACACAAAGCGTTTGGATCACTTGGGAGAAAGCCCTTTCCTTGTGTTTTTTTGTTTTGAAGTTTCGCTTCTTGTTTTTGACGTTTCACTTCTTGCTTTTGACGTTTCGCTTCTTTCTTTTGTCGTTCCGCTTCTTGCTTTTGTTCTTGCGAATGTTTCTCCCAAATTCGCTGTATGAATTTTGCCCACTTATACCCTTGACTATTTCCTGCTGGTTTTTGTGGATTTTTTAGATTTATCATAGCACCTGTCCTTTTAATAATTTTTGTATAATTTATCACATCGTCATCATCATAAACACTCGTTTCTGGCTTATTCTTAACAATGAGCTCCCAAAGACCTCGGGTTCCCTCGTATCTTTTTCCATCAACAAACAAATTGCTATCCTTATCAATTATAATCCTTTTCCTACCCATGAAATATTTTCCTTTTTCTCTTCTTATTCCAAACGTTTTGTCAGCCCTCCCCCTTTTTGTTAATACTTTTCAAGATATTCCCCGGCTAATGAAGTTTCGTCGAGTTTCATTTGTGGTGTGTCAAGTTCTGCCAATGCTTCAGGTTGAGGCATGTCCCAAGGCAATGCTTGCTGAACTGGCGTATTTTCAATCGCTTCTTGGAGGGGGGCAAACTTTGAAACAATTTCTTCAGATGACTTTTGTTGTTGTTCAGTTATTGGCTTGAATATTTTTCCAAAATCTTCGTAAAGTGATTGTCCACCCAATCGTTCTGAGCGAAAATCATCTTGAATTTTTTTCAGCGACAAGTTTGTCACGTTTTGACGGATCTTTAATTTTTAAGAAGCTCATTTATTGTATGTTTAATTTTCTGCAGGACCAATTTTGGAGACCCAAATTAACCTCGATAGATGAATACTTTTCTATACAGCTTTCGATTAAGGTTCATCATTTTTTGTAATTCTTTACATTGCTCTGGTGTGAACTTGTCGTTCAGAAACGCAGTGACTGTTGAGCTTTTTATTCCAAGATCATTTGGCATTTTATATTAAAGTTTAATAATATCTTTGTTATCAACCCAAGAGTTGAAACTTTCTGGATAGCCCTTCCATTTTACCATTGACCTTGTTTTGCCTTTCTTCACAACCTTCTCAATTCTGTAAACTTCTTGTGATGTCTTCTGAAGCTCTTGTTCATAGAAAGTGCCTTGAATTTCTTCAGCATTGTAGTCAGTTATTTTATATGTAACTGGGTTGGTTCTTTGATTTTTTAAACGGTGAACACTTCTTGAGTCCAGTTTGGGGTGAACCCTTTCTCAAAGAGTCCTTTCTTCTTGAGAATTCGGACTTAGTCACCAGTTTTGAATTTTGCTCTCATGGGTCGTCTTGTTAAGTCTGGATAGAGGTTTCTGTAAACTCTCACTTCATTCTCTTTCTTGCTCGCCTCAACAGGAGTCATTTTTACGCTAGAGTGTCACGTGTTGTTGTATCTCTCAACAAAGTCGTCAAGAACGTCAATATATTTGTTGGTATTGTTTGCCGTGAAATACTTGAACATTTTTTCTTTCATCGTTCGGTTCCAACGTTCGACCACCGACGATTCTCAGTTGAGTAAAGCTCTACACCCAACTCCTTCACATGTTTGTTGTAAAACTCTCAGCCTTTGTCTGTCCAAAGCTTTTCTGGTTTTCGCTTTGACTTTTTGAAAATCTCCTTAAACGCGTCTGTGACAGATTTTCCAGTTTTGTCTTTGAGCGGAAGCATCTAACCATATTTTGAAAATACATCAATCACTGTGAGAAGATACCTGACCCCACGGTTGAAATTTGAAAATGCTTGCATTTCAACGAGGTATGCAGCACAAATTTTATCAATTCCATTCACATACACTTTTCGTTTTGGAAAATTTTTGATGATGGGTTTGTGAAGTTCATCAACTAATTGCGAACTCCAATTGACGCTCTCGCTGCGCTCGTTTTTTTAACCCCAATCTGAAGCGCTTTTTCGTCCCGATTATCGTAGAAACAACACCTCTCTCCATCCTTTCTCGAAGTGTGGGGTTATAAATACCATTAAGCTCTGTCAACATATTTTTATCACAAACTTCGTTGCGAGTTTTTGTGTCCTTTTTTTAACATAACAAATGTCATGGTGATAAGCTGCCTTGTCGACTCTGTTGATAGGTTTTGACCATGCCTTTGGAGTCATATCCACATTTAGTCGTTTGTTCAATTTCGTGCCAGGTCCTGTGAAGTTGTGACCTGGCATGTGCATTTTTCAAATGGTAAAGAATTAATTGTGTCATTGATAAACCCTTTTCCACTTGCGCTTATAAACTTTGACTTTTTCGTTCCGCAAACAACACAGATGCCTTGAAGCATTTGACGGTTGTTTTTTGTTGTTTTCTGTTTCACGTCTCTCGTTTCCATAAATTTACGACATTTGACACAATATATTTGATTCATTTATCAAATGCTTAAAATAAATGGAAGTAAAGAACATTTCATGGAATCAAAAACAAACAAAAAAAAGCAACCATCCTCTTTTGCCACAAATTTTGAGAGGCTTGTTTGTTGGAAAGTCAGGCTGTGGAAAAACAACACTTTTGCTGAACCTTCTGCTTCGACCCAACTGGCTAAACTATTCAAAACTTTCTGTTTTCGGAAAGAGTTTGTTTCAACCACAATACAGAATTTTGAAAAAAGGTTTCAAAGAACAATTGCCGAAAAGGGTGATTATGAATTTGTTTGAAAATCAAAATGAAATACAAGAACAAATTTCACTGAGTGTGTTGATTGAAGAGTTGGCAAAAGATCAACGCTCCCGTTCCAAACAGCATATTGAGTGTAGTTTTTATGAATCGGCAGACGATGTGCCTGACCCCAAAGAACTGTCTCCAGAGCAAAAGAAGCTCATGATATTTGACGATCATCTCTTGCTTCAGAAGTCGAACAAGTGTGAAGCATATTACGTTCGCAGAAGGCATTCAAATTGTGATTGTTTGTATTTGAGTCAAAATTATTTCAAATTGCCTCGTCAAACAATTCGAGAAAATGCAAATTTCTTTTGTCTGTTTCCTCAAGACCAAAAGAATATTGATCACATATTCAATGACGACGTGTCTCAAGACATGACGAAAGAACAGTTCAAAAAACTTTGCAAACACGCGTGGTCGAAGCCACACAATCTTGTTGTGATTGATTTGACTTCACCAAAGAACTGTGGAAGATACAGATCGGGGTTTGACGACTTTTATATTATTTAATAAATGGAAACGGAAATTCTTGAACAAATTGAGAGAAATACTTCTCCGAAAACTTCAACTCAGATTGTGGTTTCAGAGAATTCGACAAAAATAAAGACAACTTTTAACCCACCAAACGAGTTGGATCGAACGCGAAAATATGAGATGGCTTTGGTGAATTTAGAGACGTATTATAGTTTTCCAAATTTGTCTGATGAAAACAACGTTTTTCGATATTCTCCAGGTTTCATTGAGGTGGTGAGAGGTAACGAGGACGACTCAACACGACAAAGACAATGGGTCGAAGTTCAAATTGTCTTTCAGAAGGCAGTTACGATCTCATTGATATTGCGGAAACAATAAAAATTACGATGAAACGAAATGGGCATAACGACGAATCCATTAAAATAACGGCAAACACCAACACTTTGAAAAGTGTCTTGGAAATTCAAGGTGACTTTGAGGTTGATTTCAGAGTGCGAAATTCAATTTCAAGCGTTCTTGGATTTCGAAATCAGGTTTACGAAGAGGGCATTCACGAATCGCAAAATGTTGTCAACATCTTATCAATAAATTCAATTCTTGTGAATGTTGATGTGATCAGAGGGTCTTATGTGCATGGGAGAACGCAAAACACAATTTACAGTTTCTTTCCAAACGTGTCACCTGGTTACAAAATCGTTAAATATCCAAGAAACTTTGTGTATCTTCCAGTGATTTTAGATAAAATCAATAAAATAGAAACAGTTGTCACAGACCAAAACGGAAAGCAATTGAATCTTCGTGGAGAAAACCTGACAATCAGATACCACTTGAGAGAAACTTAATAACATAATCTGAATGAGTCATACTAATGTGCGTGTAAACATTTCTGAAAATCAACAGCAAAAATTGAAACACGCTGTTGATACAAAGAGTCCCATGAGCATTCGTCTCGGCTACGAAGATTTGTGTGGAAGTGATGTTCTTGCTTTGACCAATTCACAAGTGAACAGAATGACAAAAGCTTATGAGAATGGAAAAGGCATCACAATAAAAATGAGTAAACGTCGGGCTGTTCACAATATGAAGACAGAGGGCGGGTTCCTTTCGTTTTTAGCTGGTTTAGCCGCAAAGGCCCTGCCATTTTTGGCAAAGACTGTTCTCCCAACATTGGCAACTGGGGCACTGTCAGGTGTTGGGTCGGCTTTGGCACAAAAAGTGACAAACAAAGCCATGGGTAATGGACTGTATTTGAAAAAAGGCTCAAACATCGCAAGAGTTGAAACAGATGGTCAGGGGCTGTATTTGAAAGCATATAAAGGTTCGGGGCTTGGCATGGTTGGAGATGGTTTGTATTTGAAACAGGGGGGTCAATTGTTAGCGGTCATGGCCTTCTTCTTGGTCCAAATTCTCCGTTGAAGAATATTACAGTTCTTGGCTGGCTGCTGTGAAAGTGTTGTGAATTTTTTGACATTAAATAAATGTGTAAACCAAAGGAAAAACGAATTGAGCAAAAAGCCATGCAAGATATCAACCAGCACAAAAATCAACACATCAACCAAGCCGTTGGTGAGCAAAATAAATGCAAAAAAGTAATAATCAACCAGAAAATTTACCAACAAATCAATCAACATTTGAATCAACACATCAAACAAAATGTAAAGTAAAGTGATTTTTTATTCATTTAATGAAAGTTAATAAGGGTCATTTAAACAGACTTCAACAAATACATGAAATCGAAAAACAAATCCATTTTGAGAAAATTAAGCAAGAGTCAGTCGTTAAAAAGTATCATCGTGTGATCAATTTTTTCATGTTTGTTTCATACTTGTTCAGTTTTGTATGTTTTTGTTGAATGTCGGCTTTTTAGCCAATTTTCAAGAAATCATAAGTGACATTTCAGGAAAGATTTTGCAAGGATTAAACTTGATTTTTGGAAGTGTCTCAATTTTTCTGAAAGTAATTGAAAAACACCTTTTCAAGAAAATTCACAAACATGAGAAGCAAAAAACTTTGATTGAGAGCCAAATCAACTCGATTCGAAACATGGTTTCGAAAGCGTTGTCAAACAATGAAATTTCTGAAGGTGAGTTTGAAAACATCCTTTTTGAAACAGAAA
>Ga0210059_1009214_pt1 | contig 15453 bp, 7 predicted proteins | sample Ectturendosymbi2_FD_188042 | JGI IMG/M metagenome (GOLD analysis project Ga0210059, IMG submission 188042) | Ecteinascidia turbinata endosymbiont from Florida, USA - Sample 2 (SPAdes) (version 2) | ecosystem: Host-associated > Tunicates > Ascidians > Unclassified | place: Key West, Florida... | reverse complement strand
GACATCTTGAAAATGTTTAGTAAAAATGCTAACCTTTTGATAGTGAAATGATTCTTCGATTATGACTGCAATGTGCAAATCATATCCAAAATTCTGTTAAGTTCAGTTAAATGTTCTTTGATTGGCTTAGATTTTTAATATGAAAAATAAACGTGAGATAAAAGTAATAAAATATAGTTGTAGTTAGCTCAGAATTATAAGCTGAGGGTTTAATTTAAAAACTTCATAATAGTCCAATGTATAAAGGCAATGATATTAAAATTCATCTATTAAATAGATCTTTTGCAGTAGGTGAATTATTCACAGAATCTTGTGGTTAACACCTTCAGTGCGGTGTGAATTCTGCTCAATTATTCAATGGATGTGAAATAGTTTTTGGGTTGTTTTTACCCAACAGCTAGACTCTACATTGAATAACACAAGGTGCTTGTCTGATGGACCTCAAATTTTCAAGTAAGATTGATTGTGACAAGAACATTCGTGTAAAATTTGGTTGCAAAAGACCAAGCATGAAAAAAGTTATTCGATCCTACTTAACAACTTACTGATCAATGTAAAATTCTTAGGTAAGCTAAGCGCATTGCTAGTGACGTGGGGCAGCAGCAGTCTGATGCGCTGGGAACAGAGTCTGGTTGCTCCATTCAAAAATTAATAACTCGCAAAGTTCGTCATAGATTACACTCAAATTTTCACAAAAAATGTATAACGAGTAGGAGAACATTTTTGTACATTTTGGTTACAAACAATTTAGTTTTGAAAAAGTTATGGTGGTTTGTACAGAACAGTTGCCCAACCTTGCTGAATGGATAAAGTTTTATAGCCCACACATGTCTGTAGTTATGACTGAAAGTACCTAACACCGAAGTTTTTCGTTGTATTAGGTATGAAGATCATATGTGGAAATTTTCTTTGCACAAACACAAAAAAGTTATCCTCATACATGCAACAACTGTCAGGATCTAAGTCAGGCGTGTACAACCTTTTGCTATTGCCGGCCGCATCACTTTTATTTATATGAAGTACGGCCGCCAATGAGTTTGAGTTATATTTATGAGCTACGTTCAATTAAAGAATAGGTTACTGCCAAGTGCCAACCAACACAGAACACATTCAAACATAAATTGCGCATTCATTCTATAACTCTTTGTGACATCACCATTAAGATTTTTACGCATCATGTCGACTGATTTTCTTCCCTGTGTTTGTTTTGCTTCAACATACGCCAACACTGCTGCTAAATCTTATATTTAAAATTACATGTGGACGTCCGCAAAGTTCATTATCAAAGGCCGCATGCGGCTGTACAGCCGCAGGTTGTGCACCGTTGATCTAAGTGTTTTACAAAAAGTGTTGTAACTTAAGCCTAGCAAAAAATATCTGAATAGCAAATTGCATAACTAAAAAAGTTATTGCTCATCTTACCTGAAATTTTAAAAGGTAATGTAGGTAGATATGGAGAACATTATTGTAAATTTTCATTGCCAACAAGTGAGTAAAAAAACGTTGTTGTGTTTTATGAAACAAATGTTCAGACACTATGATCTTATCAAAATATACATTTTGTTTACTAAGTAGGTACCATTAGCTCTGATTCAAATTAAGGCTACGTTGTCTCTGTCATTTATTTGCAGATTTGTTCATTTCAGATAGCAAATTACAAAAGCAAGAATTTTATGTTTTTAGCAGTCTTGCTGCTTTTACAAATTCTTTCCTACATGTTCTTATAGCTCACACAGGATTTCTTTTCTGTCGGATTTTTCTTTTCCTCTTCGTCTAAAACCTTGCGGTCCATGACAGTTAAACGTCATAGCCATTTGTGCCTGACAAGAGTAATCTCTTCACAATTTTGCCATTAATTCCGCAACTCATACATTGGACCGCGACAGCACGTCTTGCGATCGGCACAACCTTCACCATGGAAACCTTTATCAATCTCACCTAATTTATGGGGCACCTGACTAGATACCTCTGTTTTTTCAGTGCCCTGGCATTTTTGCTGTTTTACAGAATACATCTAGCACAATTAATTCAGTACCGCCAAATCTATCTATCTATCAAATTCAGTACCGCCAAATCTATCTATCTATCTATCACACCTTCTGTGGCAGTTATTAGAATATTGTGCAACTTTTGTGATTTAATGTTTTGTATGTTCAGGTTCATTTCTTACAACAACCAGTATTGTTAACATTTGCTTTGTCTGATAGAGTGAATTTCTGCCTTCAAATAAAAGTGTTTTTTTTACTTGAATTAAGGTAAGCTTTCTGTTCAACTACTTGAATTTACTGTATGTTTTTGGGTTGATAGGTTTGTTGCTTTTGAGTTTAATGCAACTCAGATACAGTGTTTCGCAGACCTGCTCATGTTGTTCAGTTTTATATGCACCTTTTCATGGAAAAAGAAAACATGTAAACAGAAGAGACAACAATTATCTAAGCAAGCAAAGTGTAACAATTTTCAAAGATGTCTATGTAACGTCCACAACTCCGTCTCAAAACCAAAAAGCGAATGTTTTGATGATTTTCAAAACCAAAAAGATAAATTTTTGATGATTTTTTGACATCTCTGTCTAGTTCTGAGGCAGAAATTAGGCTGAAAGAGCAATAATTAGCTTTAAATATTTTATGGCTAGAACTGTTGTTATACACTGCAATACTGATTTGTTCAGTTCCAACATGCTGCCAGTTAAGGCAAAACAAATGTAGTTTTATGGTAACGATGTTGGCTAGATTTTTGTAAATTATTTCCATGTCTCACCCCTTTGTCAAAATTCACTATGTATTGATGTAATGATGCTCATGTATTGTATTGGACAAATTCTGCCAATATGCATATACAGTATCAGCAATATTTGCTTGTGCAAGCCAATATGCTAGTATTTTGCACAGAATATTCTGAAGCTTAAGTTGTTACCCCATTGCTGATTTACTACTAAACTTAACTTAAAATTAGTACATTTGATCAGAAAATGTGTACTGTGGAATACTGCGAACATTTATATGTATTTCTTCAGTTAAGGGCTGTTCCCACTCTGCTGTTAGTTGGTTTAATGCAAAAATATTGATGTTGGCCCAAATAATCTTATTGGTTGAGCTCCACTTGCAAGAATATACACCAGACATACTGAGCCTGTGCTGTCAGATCTCATAGTGCATTGTTCTTAGCTACTGTGCTATAAGTTGCTCCGTGTTAGCTAATTGCTTCAACACTACACTCAAACAAAAAAAGATTTACCTAGTTTAATTTGCAAGTTATGAAGTTTTTAGTGAATCAGTTGCATGAAGACATGATGCAACTCAACTCTTTTGTGCTCGCGTACATAAATCTTCTATTGACAAACCTGGGCTGGTTCTCGGTAGGCGTAAATACATTTTTACTGAAAATCATGTTTTGGCATTAATTGTAATGTTTTTCACCTGGACACAGTCTAAAATAATTGTCCTAGACCAATTTTTAAAATCAATAGGTCTTGGAATGAGATTCCCAAAGTCTCTGTGATTCAAAGGCTGTTTGCAAGCATGTATTTTGAGTTGGTCCACTGAGGCGGGACCAGGATCCTGCAGCAGAGACTGTGATTTTGTGTGATGGAAGTGCTGTGATATGCTGCCAAATGCCAGAAAAGCATGAAAGATCATTTTGCAAATGTTTATGTAAGTAGATCTAGGCATGTTGGTAAAGTTTAATTCATAAATACCAGGGTTAGCTGCTTTTATAATATCAAAAATGCTTCCAATGAAGTGAAATTTTCTTTTTTACTTAAATCTCACATTGAGCTGGGGTCATTCAAACATGCTGTGTGACCTCATTGGTCAGTTTCCATTTAACACATGTGACATTACCTATCCATATGACCTACCCATATAAAAAGAAGTAAATAGAGCTCCTGAATCAAATTCCTCCTCAATGAGGAGATTTTTGCTGGAAGGTGATGAGAAAAAATTCCAATGATCTATTTGTGTTATTCTTAGATTTACGAAGTATGCATGAAATAAATGTTGGAAGTATATGATGACACGTTTATTTACCATTCTTCCTATAATGCAGCGGACCTCATGCTGTAGTACTAATGGGAGGTAGATCTCACGCTACAGTAGCACCCAATAACCTTATCATGTAAAGAAGGCAAATATATAGCAATGGTTACCACTTGGCCTGGTAAAAAAAACGCCTGCTATGCATCTGTCAGCTGCAGTTGCCTCAAATGGTCACAAAATTCAACAACACTTTTGAGTCACTGCCATCGCAGTTGAAATGTTGATCCATGTAGCCTGGTATTTTTGTTGATTTTACCATATATACTTGTAGATGTGCATGGTGCTAGAGCAAAAATGTTAAGCTTTAAATCTAGTCCTACAACTGTTGCTGTTTTGACACCTTTCCTTAGATTCGTTTGAATATGCTTCCCCTTAAAGCAGGCCTGCACAAATCAGTAAACTCAAAGGGCCAAATTATCAACATAAATTCGCAGTGAACCACAGAAGTTTATTTCATTACGATGTAGAGATTCTGTTGTAGTACGGAAGAAATTATAGAACAACAATTACTTGAGGTCAAGCTTATGCAGGATTTTCTGCAATTGAGAAAGCTCTCACAGGCCACAAGAAAAATGTTTGTGGGCTCTATGTTGTGTAGGCCTGCTGCCTTAAAGTTCTAAGTACAAATTACTTCTCTTATCATTGTGCCCCAATTGGTTGAATGAAGTATGCAGTTCATTTAGCTTCAGAAATAATATGTGAAAAAGAATGGCATTGCTTAGCAAGTGTCTTGTGAGTTAAAAGTATTCGGAATTGTTCAACCTTGCATAAAAATATGAAGTTGAAAATCTCAAAATGACCTCATGTTGGTTTCTGGTGCAACAAAATTAAGAAGTTGCTTGACTTCCTTACTCAGATTGCTTTTAACTTATTATCTGCAAGCCAGAAGCTGCATATCTGGATTGCTACCTAATACTGAAAACATATTGCAGTCTATTGCTTTGATGTTATAACTAAGTACTGTGTATTGGTGTGAAGCCCAATCAATTTTGCTGACAGTAGATGACACAGGTTACAAAAATATCTGTAGTTTTTTAAACCAAACAAAAAAAACTTTTTTGACAATTCATTACATCTAAACATTACCAACTAAGAAAAATTTTGCACGTCAAGAGAGTACTTACAAACATGTATATGCATTTCAGTTCCCTTTGCCTGGGACTTAAAACAGCAGCCAGGATGTTATTACATATCACCTTGTTGGCTTCAAATTTCTCTGAAGTCCATGCATTTCTCAAATGTTTTGAAATTTGGTTTGTACCAAAAACATTGGAAGGGGTGTAGTCACTGTATGATCACTGGTGACTACACTAATGCCACCAACCTTTGATTGTTAGAACTTATCACTACCGTAAATCTATTTTGCAGAAAATCATTCAAAGTTTGTAACATTCATCACTATCAACAGTAGTGGTTGCATTCGCAAGCCGTGCTGTTCCAGAACCTCATGGGACAACCAGTGTTTTTGTTATTTGTAGATATGGAAGGTCAGAGCCAATCAACGCAGGCACAATTGTGTAGAAATGGTTGTGGTTTCTTCGGCAATCCAAAAACTGATGGAATGTGTTCAAAATGTTATAAAGACAGTGTTCAAAAGAAGAACAATTCTGGACGTAAATCGCCAGGTGACATATTTCTATGCAAACAAATGCTTTTGCTTTGATCCTCCGGTCACTGCTGGTGAACATACTTGTGTTGTCTCTGGCTTACTTTGGTCAGTTGTTCTGTTACTGACAGCCAAACCTTTATCACTAATGATGATACTTCCAAGAATTTTAAATTTTACAGTTTTGACACTCCAATAAGGTAGCAAACCTAACACAAATATGATTTCAGCATCAATGATTGTAGTGAATCCATTGCATGTAGTGAATGTAATGCAAGTAATGTTAGAGACTTTGGAAATAACTGTTATAATTCTGATAAATTTAAAGAAAACGCTAGTTTCAGGCAAGTTCTGTTATGTTTCATTTGACCTTGATCTTTGCTGGAAATATATTGTATGCAAAACACTTGAAATAGTTTCTCTCAAATCATTAATTTAACTTCACAAAACTTTCGAAGTTTTACAATGTAACTATCCAATCCACTAATTAAACCATGCGTAGAGACAACTTCATAGAAAGTAGTAAGTCAAATAATTATTCGATTCTGGATAAATGGAAATGTTTGTGTATGATCGGTAAGTTCATGCTTTAAACTGCACTGAGTTAGCTTTTGGGGAAAATGATTTTATTGACCAGCAGTTACTTGTCACAAAACAATGGTGTCATAATGTCACTGCATTGACAAGAGGTGGAATAACTTCCAAAACACCCTTATGCAAAACACCCAAAAACGTCATTATCACTTCTAAGTTGATTTTTTTCGAATTTCTAGCATTTTTCCGATCTGTTCTGGTTGTTTCTTATCTGCAAATACAACAAATGTAAACCTTGTCGGAAGATAGAAGTTTTACTAAGCCATTTGTTTGCGATATTCAAAGTCTCAAGACAATAGGCTGTGACTCAGGCTTGCAGAAATGGGTCTCGAGACCAAGTCCCAAGACTCCCTCATAGGTTTTACAGTTGTTATCCTGCATGACTAGGCTGCTATGTATGTAGAAGTTAGCATTAAGTTTAACATATTGTAGCCACAAATCTGTTTGTAATGGACGTTTTTCCACTATTTTTAGTAAAGCTGCTGGTGATCTGCTTCCATGTAATTGGAATGCTTCCTGCAGTCAGTCAGTGACTGTAAATTTCATGCGTTTCCTGGCATCAGAAACGTGAAAAAAAATTTTTGACAAAAGCTCCTTTAACATGGGAAAATACCAGATTATTATTTTCTCTTTGGGTTGGTGCTTGTCAAACTGATCGAAATGCAAGATGTATGGAAGCACGCATTCTTATTTGTGACAACAGTAAAGTTCGTTGTAGTAGTCCAGATATGTGTGAATTATAGTCTAATTGTTGCATTTTTTCAGTTTCATATTTTGAATTAGTGGTACCTTGTTCTGTAATGTTTTTGCGCTTTTTAATAAGAATGGTGCAATTTGCTTTCAGAGACATGATCTTGTACATGCATAGTAGAATATTCCACTAAAGACAATACTAGTGATGATTGTTAGTTAATGTATAAGTTTTTGCAGGTCTAACTCATGTTGCAAGCAAGCCAAATGAGTCAGCAAGCAGGTACATAAGTTTTTATAATGCTGTGGCATATAAATATTTAAGATTTTCTAGTATTATATACACATGCAATTTTCTGGTCACAGACTTTGTGTTCAAAGATTTGCATCAGTGCTATGGCTTTTATCTTATGCTTCTCAAACAAATACTGCTGAGAGCACTTTGGCAATTGCAAAAACTAATGTGTAAGTGTAACCCTCCCCAATAAAGGTTTTGGCTTGGGAAATGAGAGCATATATCCTTGCTACCCCGTGTTCACCGAACACTTTGCCTTCAACATCAAACAGTTGCAATTTTGGGGTAGAATGAAAGTGGGGCATCCCAAGATTGTTGATGAACGCAGAAATTAGTTTAAATTGAATTCTAGTGGTGCCCATGTCATGACACGTGCAAGTTTTGGATGTCCAATTGCTTATGTGTCCTTCGACATTTGACAGGATTGATGTTGAACTTACAGATGTATGCAAAGAGGATAAGCTATAGTCACTTAACAAGAAAGGGATAAAATAATACTAGATTGTTGCTTCCCCTCTAATGTCTTTGTTGGTAACAAAGCTTTTCTATTGTTTGTATAAAATCGAGCCATTAGCCATGATACATTCCAAGATTTTATGATTTTTTCATAAAACTTCACTGTCACCAATTACTTAATGTGTAAAATACCTTTTGTTAAAATGTTCAGATCCTTTTGACTACATTTTTAAAAAATATTGTTTCGGGTGATGGTGACTAGCAGCTGATTTGCCTAAAATTGGTACCAATGACTACATTTGTACGTCACAATGCTTTGCCCTCTATGAAGTTTTGGGACAAGGTCTACAAACGAGTGTCTTGTGCCACCGACGTTCGACTAATCCCTTGTTGTGGAATGAAACGTTGTGTTGAGTAAACCTTGAGTGCGCATGCTGATAACAACTGTGTTGATCAAGCAACAAATCCTGTGATATCATAGTAACCCATTCAGTTCCTTATACAGTATTCGCTGCAGCTTGGATTCGCTTGTCATACTGCAGCTAAGTTTGAATTGGGTTCTTTCGAATTCAGTTATTTTATTGAAAATAGCAGTAGTTTTTAACATTCCAATCTCTACTTCTCACTGCGTACGAGCATAGGATCAGTTTGAAATTGAAATAACTTCAGCAGGTTTCCAGCTTACCTTCGGCTCATATCAGGTGTTATGATTGATAACATTACATTGCTTTTACCATCAGCCTCCTTCATTCATGCAGCTCATCCTCCCCAGTGGCACCAGCCATGACCCCTCCCATCGACATCCCCTCAGCTGCCAACCCCAGCACTTCCCTGACTTCACCTTCGGCCAAGGTCAGTTGAGTTCATATTGCGATGCGGGCATGAGCAGGAACAGCAAAGGACTTTACGCGTCGTCGTTGTTTTCAGCAGAATGCAAGTTTCGACGAGGCCGGCACTTCTGTTGAAGAGTCCCCCTCCCCTTCGAAACAAAAGAAAAACCGCTGCGCCACCTGCCGGAAGCGATTGGGTCTCACAGGTTCGTTGAAATAATATATTTCTATTTAACTTATTCAGAAAAATTTATTCTGTGTTTGAAAACGATTCGGAATCGTTTTCAGAGGCAGAGCTCCCAAGATAAGTTGTTATTCATCGAAGTTCAAAACCTTTATCATTTGAATGCAGCTGCAACTTACGCTTTGAAGTTTAAACCGGACGAGTTTGCTTCGAAGCGAAGGACTTGAATATAGAAAAATAAATTTTCTTCGTACTAGGGTTGGTCAGAAGCTGTTTTGTTCAAGTTTTGGAACATACCTGGTATGCTTCAAAACATGACATGCAACAGTGTGGAGGTCAAAGCATGGGTTAAGTGGCTCATTGTGAAAGAGTGAGAAAGTTCCCTGGAAGATAAGTCTGTATCTCCTGGAGCGAAATTTTAAGAAATTTTATGTCGCTTTCAAATGCTGCGAAATAGTCGGCAAGCAGCAGCAGTGTGCTTGCCCAGGACGCTGCAGGCGGGCTGCTGGTGCCGCTCTTGTCTGGAGGGGTACAAAGCGAGTATAATGATAATGAAGTGGACGGTGTCAGATGTATATAATTGGCATATTGACCTGCCAATACCAGTTGCTCGCTGGGTTTTTGCAATTGCTGTCCATTGTATAAGTCATCCAAACGATAGCGGGGCGATTTGATGATGCGCTTGAGTTGTTGCAATTTTCGTTAAAACCTGTTACGTCACCATTCATTTCTAAAACCCGTACGTTTCTTCGCAGGTTTCAACTGCCGGTGTGGCAAAGTATTTTGCGGCTTGCACAGATACTCCGACCAGCATAACTGTGAATTCGACTACAAAGCCGACGGCCAGGCGAAATTAAGGAAAGAAAATCCTGTGATAGTTGGTGAAAAGATCAACAAAATTTAACTGTCCTTTCTCAGCAATTGCTGGCTGTTTCTTAATCCTCAGCAAGCATCGATGATTCGCCAACCCTTTTCTTTCTTTCAGCAACTGTTATTTATTAGTGTCTTATACCCCGCGCTTGATTTTAACGTCTTTTACTGTCCGGCCTGGTGGACGTCCCACGTGTTAGGATGCTTCTAGTTCGTCCCCCCTCTACATGTTGATGTATAAATGTTTTTTTCTTTTTTCTTTGTTCCAGAAAATCACAAAAATACTCGGCAATGCGTGTCATAATGCTTTATGATGTTGGTCGCCGATTGTGACATCATAGTGCGTGTACAGCGTGAATAAAATAACTGTAGCTAAAGCAAACCGCCGTTTCTTGATGAACGTGGCAGCTTGTAGGAAAGTAAACCTTGTTTGTCAGGTGCATATCTCCCGCTGTTGATGTTTTGAAATTGAAAACTTGTCCTCTTTCAGGGAGATTTTCACAACAACTTTTACCCCCCGAACGCACAGCAGAGACCCTCAGTGGAATTGGTCTGATCCATGTCATGCGGTGCATTATATTCTTCTATTCATGCTCAGGATGGCATTGAGTCATATCCGTAAACACGGTTTGTTTGGAAGGTGGCCAGCGCCGATGAGTTTGTGAAGTGAATCAGGGCCTTTGCTGGATTCTTAACATCTGAAAAGACGTTGGGCGACATTTCATAACTGGGCTTGGTGCCTACTTGTAGTTTTTCGTGGGCACTCACTGTTGTACAGTAAACCTCGGTTAATCCGGATTCGATTTGACCGACGATTTTATCCGGATTAACCGAAGATGGTTGTTTCTAGCCTGACGTCATCTGAGTACTGATATATCAGTGAAAATTATTTAAAATGAACACTTTTAAGACCCTCCAGCAGACTTTAGCAGATGCAAAACGAATTTGTGGATGCATTTACAATAGTACATCAGACAGACTACTAACCGCCATAGCTATGAACAATCTTAAGTTAATAATTTTAGATTACTTGGCTGCGAAGAAATCTGGGATTTTGTACTGACACGGAGATATCTGCGCCTAGTCCTTAAGCAGTCACTCTATTTGGAAGGAAATGCCTTCCAACATCTTCCCGAGCACAATACGCTCAGGGATAATGCTCTGCACTTCACACGCGAACTCAACACATCAGTGAACTGAGACCCTGGTGCGGCGACGTACCTTGAGCGTTATGTTCAGCGTGGTATGCTATGCCCGTGTGTGACGCAATAATCGTCTCTGCGATTAGTCGAATGTTGGGTACAGTTGCTGCCGCTGTTATCATAATCCTAACTAAACGTTTGTTGTTGATCATGAGCACGCTTGTGTTGCGTCTGAAAGCTGCCGAATCTTTCCTAGAGACCAGCTAGTGCACTTACTTCACTGAAAAATCCCGATTACAAGATACGAAAAGAGCAGATTTTATCCGGTATTAGTGAAGATCCGGATAAACCGAAGATTTTTGTAAAGAAAAACGTAAGAAAGCATCCGTACCACCAGTCTTATCCAGTTTTGGCGAAGATCCGGATAAACCGAATCAATCTTTCAATAGAGGTTTATAACCTTTCCAGCCCTGATCCCCTGTTCTTAAATATATTTGTTTGGGACCCCTGTCTTGGAAACCTTTCCAGGTGACGATGACCGAGTCTCTAAGTGACTGCGTGTGTAGCGAAATGTGACTGATTACATGGAAGTTACGATAACACAGCGCACTGAAATCCCGGCATGTAGGGGAGGTTAGGGACCTACGGGCACGCAGGACCTTTGGACCATAGTGCCTTTCTCACAAATGACAGACGGTTACGCTTCGTTATTCATGCGAAAATATGCTTAGCAGACGTCAACTTGTCATATGTAATGCAGAGGACCTTGGTCCAGTCATTAAGCAGTTATAGTTAAAAAGGCATTTTCATGGAGTAAAAGCAATTTTGAAGGGTCTGAACTTTTTGTGATATCCAAAGGTAGAAAGCAGATTTCCGTCAGTTGTTTGGTTTGCAAGTAGAAGCGACATTTATGTCTGGAATGACAGCAGAGTTTTTTAAAATTAAGTAAGTAACAATGTTTCAGTAGCAGCAGCATGAAAATTTCCGGATGAAGGGCCTTTGGACCATGACCAAAGGTCCTTTGTATGATTGCCCATTTTATGATATTGCAAAAAGGTTTCTTAATTTATCCATTCATTACGTTTTATTCTTTGTCTCGTGTGTTTTGCACAAGTAGACCAGGTCCAAAGCACTTCCATTGATATGGCCACATTTAAAATGTAAGAACGTTAACGGAAAGTTTATTAATGAAGCCACTTTGAGAAAAGCCGTTAAGATGTGTTGGAATATAGTAATAGCATTCGTGAGACTGATCTTGATTACAATATTCCCCAAACAACTCCTCGGAGATATATCATTGACACTAAAAAACAGAAACCTTGAATCTGAGTGTATCCAGAAAATCTATGGCCACAAAGCAGATAGGTTTTATGTCTATGGTGTGTGGCTAATGGGATTCATTTGTTTTCCAACGGTAAACTGTAATTAGGCCTACGCGTTTCCTTGATAGATCTCCAATCCAGCGGAAAACCAAGCATTGCCATCCTGCATAGACTGTCGTATTTATTCTATTGTGAGCCGCGCCTTATAAATATTTTTTTCGTCAATTCATGCGGCTCATAATCAAGGGCGGCTTAGCCTTCATTTTATTTCTTTAATTCATAGAAAGTAGGCCAATAGATGACGCTCAGTTTTTCCTTTGCTGCGTTTTGTTGACCAAACTCTCTTTTCGCGTTCTCTTTCCATTTAGTATCACATGCACACCCGTCAATGGAGGAACCATGGGCTAATAATATTTGTCTAATGATAGTTCGTAATAAAAATGCAGGTATTCATGTAGGGTTAGGATAACGCTAAAATACAGCAGTACACGTGCTCTTTGCTACGTAAAGTAAGTGTTGTAAAGAAAACTTACATTTCCACTACATTTCATGTTCTTTATTGCAGAAATGCAAACTATCGTTTTTCTTTTTTATGGTAAATAAGCAAAAGATTTCTTTCCCATTGTAAATAAATGAAAATTTGATTGCCCTCTGTAATTATTGTCATGATATTACGTAACAAAACAACCTGATCCAAAAGTCCCTTAGCCATGGGCCATTGGTCCCTTAGGGTAGGGACCTTTGGGCCACTTTTTCAACAATTTTTAAAGTGCAATCATTCAGACGTTACAATATATTTTGGTTCTTTTTTGGTACTAAAATAATGGGGACCCTTTGCACTTCTCGGAAACCAACTTTGAGCCACTTGCGGCAAGTAGCAGGGATTGCATCAAACAAAACGTAAATTTTGGTCCAAAGGTCCCTAATCTCCCCTATTGCTCAAAACTACAAACAACTAAGAACTGGTTTCACTGACACTACCTAAATGAATTGTGCCACTTTGAGCCCTGACGTGCATATGCCTATGAACAGCAAGCTTGACATATCGCATAACCTAAGTGCATTTCAGAGTGAATTGCATCAAGAAGCAAGCTGAAATTTTGTTTGAATAAGTTTCAGAGATATTGTAGGCTTGAATATATAATGTAGACTAACTAAAGCTACTTGTCTGAAAGGTCGCTGGGGCATCCAGGATAAGCCAATGTGGAGTGTGTCACGAAATTGTCTTCGAGAAGGATCACGCCCTGTTGTGTGATGGAGAGTGCACAAAATGATACCACTGCATATCAAAAGGCGAGCCCTCTGATGACGTCATCATTTTCAACCAAACGTGATAACAACTTTTGATCAAGTCTAAGATACAGTCACCCAAGGATACATTCCTGAGACTACGGCATTACTGACATAGCAGAAGGAGAAAATGCAAAAGGTTGATCATGGTACACAACTTTGAAAACACTGAAAGTTGGGAAGACAAGGCTGGCAACACATAAAAGTTAAGCAATAGCAAGTTGGCATCGTTCCCACTTCTTTATTTTTCCGCTCCATTTCTCTGCATTCACTATCAATAAACTACAAAGTTCACCCCTTTGAAAGCTTTACACCAGTGGTTCCCAACCGGGGAGGAATTTCATGGGTTCAGGGGAGGAATTTCCACTTTATAGTTGAGTTACCTATTCAGTTTTGTACTTTTTTAAAGTTACATTGACTCTTTCAATTAGTTGTATCACTTTATATTTTTGAGTTATTCAGTGGACTATCGCACGATTTTGTTGACAAACTTTAGTGCCATTATTAGAAAAATAGTTTTTGTCCCACTTTCATTAATCAGGTTTTTGTCATCAATAAAGAAAATTGTTCCAATTGTAGTTACTAGCCTACGAACCCAAACAATAAGCTACACAGTGACAGGTAAAAGGCAGGTGAGAAAGAATCTATTGGTAGACCAAATATTCCTGCAGACACTTTCCTGCTTTCAGTGGACTGGCTACTGGTCATAACTGATAGTTATCAGTTTGATTATAATCAAAAAAGAGAAACAGACCTTCTTGTCAAAGCATATTCTTAAAGTAAGTTCAGTAGGTTGAGTACCTCAGTGTGCAGGATACCTCGGGTCCGGTTAGGGTTCGGTTGTTTGATAGACAATTTGAGGAGATTCGCGTAATGAAATTAAATTTTTAGTTAATCACATTATTGTCTTGTGCAGATTTCATCCTTAGCTTTTAAGCATTTAGTAGCATGAGGTCAACAGCATTTAGTAGCATGCATTCAGTAGCATGATTTAGTAGCAACAGCATTTAGTAGCATGAGGTCCAAAAAACAAAAATATGATGATTCATATGTGCAGTTTGGTTTTACATCATTCACACCGTGTATCCAACTACTCTCTGACGAAAAACAAGAACAAATTTCTCATTGATCGAGTTGAAAGCTGAACTACATTGATATTTGAAACTTTTTTATTACTGGTGTATTTCAATGTGTTTTGATTGTACTTTTGTTTCGTTTTTATCTTCCTGTTACGAAATTAATAGTGGCGCTAACTGCTGGATTATTATATCATTAATGATACCAGCTTAGATATGTGCATTCCAAGTTTTCTGAGTGATTCTTTGACTTTTCCCAAATAAACTTGCGGCTTGTTTGAAGCCAACAAGCAGAGATAATTATGGTATAACAATGGCTTATTGAAAGGACACAACAACGCCACTAGGATTATACTTCAATCCACAACCTGCGATTGGATCCATCGCAAAAAATGGCATTTTAACCTTTTCACCCAACCTACTTCTTCGTTTGAGCCAGTTCTTCAATCCACTGCTTGGTCACACTAGATCTCGGGGCAAGTGTTGAGCAGCCATTCCATTGTCTCATCATCCAGACCCGTGGATTGGACATTGGAGCACAACATGGTCGACAGTTTGATCTTCTGCGCCACACTCACAGCCTGCAGGGGAGGCCATACCCCATTTGTGCAAGCCAGAGTGGAAGCATTCGACACTGGTGCGGAGGCGGTTAAGCCGGACTCACGCTGTTCTTGGGAGGGTCATTCCGAGAGGGTGGGTGTTTGGTGTCGGGAATGAAAGCACGCCCTCTTGTAAGGTTGTCCAACCACTCCGCCTTCTACTGGTGATCCGCCCAATACGCCGCACATATGTTGTTGTTGTCAGATGAACTGATGAGTTGTGCGGCGGGCACAAATGGGCTTTTCGATTTGAGACGCTGTGCGTTTGCACTCGATGGACGCGTGAACGCTGAGTGGAGCAGGTGTCCAGGCTCAAAGGCACGGCGTGCAAGAGAAAGTGTAGCTCCTTTGCGACGAAGCTCAGCAGGTTGGATGCCTGCAAAAATAGAAAGGTTGTCCGTTGTGGGGTAGGACGCAGGTATCCAGTCACAATTTGCAAGGCGTCAAGCATTTTAAAAACGTATC